>Ga0302319_10004444_pt1 | contig 28793 bp, 24 predicted proteins | sample Bog_T0_2_FD_203319 | JGI IMG/M metagenome (GOLD analysis project Ga0302319, IMG submission 203319) | Peat permafrost microbial communities from Stordalen Mire near Abisko, Sweden - Bog_T0_2 | ecosystem: Environmental > Terrestrial > Soil > Wetlands > Peat | place: Sweden: Abisko, Stordalen Mire... | reverse complement strand
GGGCTTGGCGGAGCCACGTCAATCCGAGCCACAGCTGCTCTTCCTCTCCCTGAGTCGTCCCAAGCAAAGTGGAGACATTGCGGGGTTGCGTCACAGCATCCACCAACAACGAATCACATTTCGCAGCAGTGTCACCTCTTTGCGTTCCGAGGCGCAGCCCACAACCTGCCCATGCTTTCCTTTCCGCCTCCCACATTGGGTTTGTTTTTTCAAAAACCTTAAACTAACCCTGTGGCCTCCAAATTCCTGCTCCCCTTGCTTCTCTCCTTCTCCGCCCTAGCCCAAACTCCGCCACCGCCCGGCACAGTCATTGACCACGAACCCGAAACCTCCGGCCGCTTCATCGGATCTCCGTCCATCGCCGTCCTCCCAAACGGCACCTATATCGCCTCCCACGATTTCTTCGGCCCCAACTCCCACGAAACCACCTCCGGCGTCACTCGCATTTTCACCTCAACCGACAAAGGCCGCACCTGGCAGCAAACCGCCGAGTTGCAAGATCAGTTCTGGTCCAACCTCTTCGTCCATCACCGCCAGCTTTATCTCATGGGAACGTCTGCCGAATATGGCCGCATCGTCATCCGCCGCGCCTCCGATAACGCCGCCACCTGGTCCGACCCCGTCTTCATCACCGCCGACGCCGGTTACCACACCGCCCCTGTCCCCATCGTCGAGAAAAATCGTCGTCTCTGGCGCGCCTTCGAATACCATCCGGCCGGACCCTGGGGCCACTTCCAGGCCCTCATGCTCTCCGCTCCCGCCACCTCTGATTTACTCAATCCCAAGTCCTGGAGCCTCACCGAGCGCGTTCCCTATCCGTCTTCGCTCTCTGAAGGCGACACCTTTCTCGAAGGGAATGCCGTCATCGCTCCCGACGGTTTCGTCTACGACATCCTCCGCGTCCACAACCTCGAAAAGGCCGCCACTTTCCGTGTTCTCAACGATGAGCGCCTCCACTTCGAAGGCATCAACTCATTCCCCGGCGGCGCCAAAAAGTTCACCATCCGCTTCGACCAACAAACTCGGCTTTATTGGACTCTCGCCAACCCCGCGCCCACTGACAATCCACTCTCCGCCACTGACCCCGCTGCCGTCCGCAACGTCCTTGTCTTACTGTCTTCGCCTGATCTCACCATCTGGCGCACCGAGCACATCGTCCTCACTTATCCCGACCACCTTCACTACGCCTTCCAATATGTCGACTGGCAATTCGCCGGCCCCGACATCATCTTCGTCTCGCGAACCGCCTGGAATGCCGCCCGCGCTCACGATGCCAACTACCTAACGTTCCACCGCCTCACAGACTTCCGCCTACACAAAACCGAAGATCAGTGACGAATGTATATCTCAACCGAGTGACCTCCCACTCGCGCCGTCCCCCTCCCATCACTCACTCTCAGTTCGGCCGTACCCATCTGCGCCTCGTAGACCCCGTCCCTAAACGGCACCGCAACATCCGCCGACTCATCGCCACTGTTTAACACCACCACCGCCTCATCCCCACGCGCAAACGCCCAGGTTTTCTCAGTCACAGCCAAGTCTTGAAACCTCCCATGCCTCAATTCCGGCACTCCCGCCCTCAATGCCAACAGCTTCTGAACGTAAGCAAAAATCTCCTGCTCCTCCGCCGACCTCCCACTCGCTTCAAACGCGTTCCGGGCGTCCTCCTTCCAGCCTCCTGGAAAATCTCTTCGGTTATCCGGATCTTCGCCGCCCCGCATGCCAATCTCGTCTCCGTAATAGATCATCGGCGTCCCGCGCACAGTCAGCAAGTAGGCAAACGCCATCTTCAATCGCGTCGTTGTTGCCCCGGGCTCATTCATAAACCGCCTCACATCATGCAACCCCAGAAATGTCACCAAGCTATTCGCGTCCGCATAATACCGGTCCTTCGCCAGTGTCTTGGCCGCCGCCTCAAACGAACCTCCTTTCGCAAAAACCTCCCGCATGTTGAAGTAGGTCGGAAAGTCGAACACCGTATCCACCGCGCTGCCCTGAAAGTAGGAGGTCACGGCCGGGTCTCCGTCAAACACCTCACCCACCGCCTTCAATTTCGGATACTGCTTATGTAGCGCCGCGCTCCAGTCTTTCCAAAACGCCACCGGCACATAGGGCAAAGTGTCCTGCCGTATCCCGTCAAAGCCAGTCATCCCCACCCACCACAACGCGTTCTGAATCTCGTACCGCGCCACGTCCTCGTCGTCTTGATTCATGTCCGGCAGTATGTTCACAAACCAGCCATCCAACACATCGCGCTTCAGCTTATCCGCCGCACTACTGTCCGGAATGCTCCAAACTTGCCAAGTCTCATTCACATGCTGTGCCGCCGACCCGTGAAACCAAGTCGGCTTCGGCTCATCCGTCACCCATGGGTGCCCGGGCCCTACGTGATTCGCCACTTGATCCTGAATCACTTTGATCCCCTGTTTATGCGCCTCATCCACTAACTTCCGCAGTAGCTCCATCGTCCCGAAGTGCTCCTCAACTCCGTAGTAGTCAGTCGTCCCGTACCCGTGATAGTCCGAGATCGCTTTACCTCCCACTGCCTGCTGCTGATTCGGCGCATTGGTATTGTCGTAGATCGGCGTCATCCAAATCGCTGTCACTCCCAGACTCCTCAGATATGGGAGGTGGTCAATCACGCCCTGCAAATCTCCGCCATGATAGGAGTGACTGTTAGCTCGGTCGAACAACCCTCGCGATATCGCTGGATCATCATTGCTCGCATCTCCATTCGCAAATCGGTCCGGCATGATCAGGTAGATCACATCATCGGCGGAAAACCCCTGAAACCTCCCATCCGGACTCAGTGGCTCGTCCAGTCGAAAATCCGCCGCCACCTTCCCATTCGCCGTCTGGATTTGTAGCGGATAACTCCCAGCCTTCGCCTTACGCGGGATCTCAACATCCACAAACAGATACGTTCCCGCCGCATTCACTCGCACGTTCCGAGTCTTCAAGCCACTGGCCTGCACAGTGGCGCCCGTCAGCTCAGTCCCGTGAATCAGCACCCGTACTGAGTTCACCGTATGTCCCGGCCACCAATTAGGAGGTTCCACCTTACTCACCGTCGGCACAGCCCACAAGGCCGAAGCGAGCAGCCCCAGCACCAGAAGCTTCACGGCGTCACCTGCCCAACATACGACCCATACTGCGGCAGCGTGATGTGTGCCAAATCGATCTGCTCCGCACTCGCGAACGACGCAGCCAGTGTCTTCAAATGCTTGCCTTTCACTCCACGGGTCGTCAAATCCAAGCTGAATGTCTGCGAAGTGCCCGTGAAGTTCAGCGCCACCAGCACCGCCTGCCCGTCGTGCGTCTGCCTGATGTAAGACAGCACCGCGTTATTCTTCTCATCAGTCATCACAAAGTCGCCATCCCTCAGTTGCGCATTCTCCTTGCGCAACTTGATCAGTCGCTTGTAGTAATTCAGCAGCGAGTCCGCCTGCTTGCTCTCTACCGCCACGTTCACGGTTTTGTAGTCTTCGCCGATGGGCAGCCACGGTTGACGCGTACCGCCGAAACCCGCGTTCGCATCATTGTTCCACTGCATGGGAGTTCGCTCGCCATCGCGCCCTTTCTCCTGCGGCCACCCCATGCGCCCAATGGGATCGCGCACATCCTCCACCCTCCTCGGTGTGTTGGTCCGCATGCCCAATTCCTCGCCGTAATAGATCAGGGCCGCATCGCGCGGCGTCAGCAAAAGCGTGGCAATCAGCTTCTGAATCGGCTGATCATTCACACGGTCGCCGTACCGGTCCACACTCCGCTCATTGTCATGGTTGTCAAACACAAACAACGGTGGATTGCCATTCAACTGTGTCTCCGCCTCCGTCAACTTCTCCCGAAAATCCGCGATCGCCAGCCTGTTGATAAATCCCAACTGCGTGTCCATAGGGAGATGCAACTCATCCCTGTTCTTCCCATACATCTTGGCCAGCTCAAACGCATTCGGTAGATAGGTCTCACCTATCAGCACTCTCCCCGGATATTCATTGGTTACTTGCCGCAATTCATGCAGCACATCGTGCACCTCCGGCAAGTTGTCCGTGTACTGGCGTGAAACCTTGCGTTCCCCGTAGGCATCAACACCTTCTACATAACGCTCATCGCGCAGCATTGGATCTTCGAACAAGCTCGGCACCGCATCAAGCCTGAACCCGGCCACTCCTTTGTCCATCCAGAAGCGCAGCACGTCATACATCGCGTCTCTCACCGCGCGATTCCGAAAGTTTAAATCAGGTTGCTCTTTGTAGAAGGCATGATAGTAGAACTGCTTTCGCCTCTCATTCCACTGCCAGGCCGAGTGTCCGAAGATCGATTGCCAGTTATTCGGCGGGTGCCCCTTCGAGTCCGGGTCATGCCAGACATACCAATCCGCCCGCTTGCTCCGTCGCGAAGATGCCGAATCTTTGAACCACGGGTGCTGGTCTGACGTGTGGTTCAACACCATGTCATTGATCACTCTGATGCCGCGCTTAGTCGCTTCGCGCATCAGCCGGTCAAAGTCTTCCATGGTCCCGTACTGCGGATCAATCGATCGGTAGTCGGAAATGTCGTAGCCAAAATCCACCTGCGGCGATGGATAAAAGGGCGTAATCCAAATCGCATCCACGCCCAGATCTTTCAAATAATCCAGGTGCGCCGTGATCCCGTTCAGATCTCCAATGCCATCATCGTTAGTATCCGCAAAGCTCCGTGGATAGATCTCATAGATGACGGCCTTCCGCCACCAATCCGGATCCTCCGTACCCTTCGCAAGGGTAGACAACAACAATGCCAGACAGAGAAGCACCTTGGTCATATACCAAGAGCTTATCTGAACTATTTAGTAAGTACGTCCTCTATATACGCCAGCGCCCGCGGATCGTGGGTTTGCCCCAACCAAAAGAACGCCTGCTTCCGCACTTCAGGGTTCCGTTGCGTTCGCGCGACTTCAATCAACTTCGGAACGCCTTCATCATGCGGAAGCTGCGACAGTGCAAACACTGCCTTCTTCTTCACCCCGGTATCTGGATCATTCACGATGGCATCGACAATCGCCGACGCCGCTTTCGCCCCCGCGCGTTGCGACAACCAGAAGATCGCCTGCTCGCGCGTATGCGTTGACTTATCGTTCTTTGCCCGGTCAATCAAAATCTCTGTCGCTTGCGGCCCCGCATGCTGCGAGATAGCAAACGTCGCTCCGTCTGTTGTCAGGTTCTTGAGGAAAGCCAGACTCTCCTCCGCGGTCACTCCCTTCAACTCAACCAGCGGCAACCCCGCCGTATCCAAGGTACAATCCGTCGAATAGATATTGATCTTCTGCACCTGATCGTGTTCTACTCTAATCAAGACTTCTGCCGTATCCGAGCCTTCTAGGTGAACCGGATTCTGATGCTCTCCATTGCACCAGTTGTTTGACGACCGGCGCTCCGTCTTAATCTCATACTTGAACCACGTCGGACTCTCGCTCTTCAGCTTTGAAGCAAGATCGCCCGTAGCCTGCGTTGCCAGCAACATCACGAAACAGAACCCGATGAATTCCTTCACTTGAGAATCTCCATCATGTAGTCGGTCACTTCTTTCGAATGCACCAACGACATCTTGTTGACAATCTCTTGCTTCATTGCCGGATCTTTCTCCGCCCGCGCCAGTTCCACCAGCGCCTTTCCGTTCTGCTGCAGGAACAGCGCTTGCAAAACCGCGTGCCTGACTTCAGGATTACTATCCGATTTGAAGATCTCCACCAGCGTGTCGCCCTTGCCGTGTTCTCCCATCAGGCCCAGCGACTTAATTGCCTCCGCCCGCAGCGTAGGGTCTTTCTCCGCTTTCGCTAATTCCGCCAGTCTTTCCGGATGCCCGGTAATGAACATTGCCTTCAAAATGGCCCGCTTGTTGTCCACCGAAGTCTCGTTCCCGTACAGCTGCCACAGTTCCTCGTGCCCGCCTGAAACCGCCAGTTGCCGGATCGCCTCATGCCGCAAGTCGGCGTTCTGTTCACTCTTTGCCGCTTGAAACAGTAAGTCGCGTGACCCCGAAATCATATAGCCCTTCAGAATGGCCCGCTTCACCTCGACGCTGTTCGACGCCGCATAAATCGCCGGTAATTCCTTGCGCGATTCGCCGTTCCCCATCATTCCGATGTAACGGATGGCCTTCATCTGCAAGCTCGGATTGGCCGTTCCTCGCGCGATATCGCCCAGCAATTTCGCCGCCTTCGGCGATGAGCTCTGTGTCAGCACAAACATCGCGCGGTCTTTCACCTTGTCCGAGTTATTGCTCGCCAGCAGCTTCTCGATAATCGGCAGTGCCTGGTCGGGATCGCCCTGCATCAAGCTATTCAGCGCAATCATCTTCAACTCTTCATCAGGTTCCGACCCTGGGTTGGCATGTCCGCGCAACTCCACTTCCAGCGCCTGCGCATCGTTCACCCATTTGCTGTCCTTGTAATCGCGCCGCAGTTCGCGAATGCTCCTCAGAGCTTCTTCGCGCTCGCCGGCCTTGTTTTGCGCATAGGCTTTCCAATAAAGCGCCGCCGCCGCATTGCTCCCTTTGTGCGAAGCCGCTTCCTGAAAAGCCGCTATGGCCGTGTCCCAATCGTGCGAATCCAGCGCACTCAAGCCCTTCTGGTACTCATCACTCTGCGCCAGCAACGGCACACACAGAGCCATCGCTAATAAAATCCGTCTCATAATTTCAGTCCTCTATCCCGCGCATCCGTTGATGCAATCCGCACTTTGAATAACAATTCGTTCTGCGCAATCCGCTGCTGCACATGGGCCGTATCCGCCCCGCTGGGCGCGTCCGGCGCGTTCGCCACCTCTAACAGCACATGCTCCAACTGTTCCAGCACTGCCACGTCCTGCCGGTCTCCCAAACGTTCGGCCGTCTGTCTCAGCAGGCGGTTCGCGCCCACCAACTCCCGCGCCCGATCCCGTTCTTCCGTCAAATCGCCCGCGTTCTCCACTTGTGCCAGCACAATCTGCGACCGCTCCAGATGTTCACTTAACGAAAGCAGCAACACTCGTTCGCGAGCCTTTTCTGGAATGGCAGTTGCCGTAGTGGTTACCTCTTTGCTCGTACGTCCTACCAGGAAAGCAAGCACTAACATCGCCGCGAACGCCGGCACCATCAACCACCAAGCCCTGCTCTGTTTCTTCTGGGGCAACTTCGGCAAGAGCGCCGTCCAAACTTCGCCGCCATAACCCTCCCCGCGCTCGGGCACCGGATACGCTTTCGCTTCATCCAACACGCTGCGTAAGTTCTCAAACGCCGCACGGCATTCCTCGCAGTCCTCCAGATGCGCCGTTTCCGTTCCGTAATAAGCTTCCACGAGTTGTTCCTCACTCAAGTGGTTCATCGTGTCGCTCCCCATGCCGGCGCTAACGACCGCCGTAATTTTTGAACCGCCCGAAAGACGCTATGCTTCGCCGCGCTTGTCTGAATGCCGAGCGCCCGTGCAATCTCTTCAATGCTTGAACCTTCGTAATGCCGCAAGACGAACGCCGCCCGCTCGTTCTCGCTCAGTCTGCTTAGCGCCGGTTCCAACAATTGCGCCATTTGGTTGCTCTGCGTCAACCGCTCCGGCGAAGGTTCGGGCGCGGCCACTTGTTCGAGCCAACTAGTTGCGTCGTCTTCGGTGCGCCGTGATTTGCGTGCCCGCAACAGATCAAGCGAGCAATTCACGCAAATCCGGTGCAACCACGTACTAAAGGCCGCGCGTTCGTCAAATGTATGAAGTTGTTTGTAAGCGCGCAGGAAGCTTTCCTGCACCAAATCTTCCGCGTCTTGTTCGTTGCCAGTCATACGATAGGCAAGACGGAAGACCAAGCGGCTGTGCCGCTCCACCAATACGCGAAACCCCTGCTGGTTTCCCAGCCTAGCCTCGCGGGCAGCTTGTGAGTCGGTCCATTCCATCCAGCTGCTCTTTTGACGCCAGAACCGGCTGGCGGTTAGTAGGGGATTTCTAGCCGGCCACTAATTCCGGGCGCGCCCCGATGGACCGCAGGCAATGGTCGATCCACAATTTGGTCAGCTTTTCCTGCGCGCCATTCTGCATAAGTCGCGACCGCAGACTGCCAAATTCCACATGATCCAGCGGCTGATCCTGATTAAAGCAGGAAAACACGACGGTTTCCTCGCCGGTCACCGGATCTTTGTGCATCTGCAGGCATTGCGCGCAGATTTCCTTCATCATGCACTGCATCGGCGAATTGATACTGCCAATCGCGCGATGATCTGGCTTAAGATACGGTAGCAGTACCGTATGCCGAGCTTGTTGCACGGCGCGCATCATCCCGTCTGAACCGATTACAATTAGACGGTCCACCGAACGCAGCGGAATTTCCGCTTCGCCAAAGTCGCCGCGCCCGTAAGCGGCCATCGCTTCTACAATATTGCCAACAAAAGCGCTATCCTGCACACGGCTCGGCGTGAACCCAGGTGCTTCGTCGCAAACCCAGATCACTACGTCGGCAGCTTTCTCGATCTCTTCCACCTTGTAGCGGTCAATGATCTTCTTGTATCCGGCGAAATACACCACCCGCGAACCGCTCGCTCGCGCCTGCTGTCCAATGGAGAACAGCACCGCATTGCCCAAGCCGCCACCGGCTAAGAGAAGAGTTTCTTTAGCCGGGGTCTCGGTTGGTGTCCCGGTCGGACCCATGAGAATCACCGGATCGCCCGGCTTCAGCATTGCGCACAAATCCGATGATCCGCCCATTTCGAGCACAATCGTCGAAAGCAAACCCTTTTCGTGATTCACCGATGCGCCGGTCAGTGCCAAGCCTTCCATGGCCAGCACCGTATCGGGCGTGCGCGGCGCCAGCGACTCGTAGTTTTGCAAACGGTAAAACTGCCCGGGCTGAAACGCGCGCGCGGCGATTGGCGCACGCACCACAATCTCAACAATGTTAGGCGTCAGGCGGATCACATCATCCACCACAGCGCGTAATTCGTTGTTCAATTTTGTCAACAATTCCGCTGGAGCGGGTGCTTCGGCGTTGCGCTTCGCCAACACGCGCGAAACCACGGGAAACCCTTGCTTCGCGCCGCCCATCGCCTTCACCACGTTGCCTGAAAACGAAGGATGCAGATCCCCAAAGAAGCTGATTGCCTTGCCATCCGGCCGCAACGAAATCAAGACCTGCGGATTCGCCGGCTTGGAGACACGCTCTGGTTTTACAGGCTCACCGTCTTCTCCCACTGCTTGGAAGTAGCGGCCATCTAACTTGAAGTTATGCTCGTCTTCACGTGCCAACACCGTGTTGGGCTGCGTTCCCGCTGCCACAAGAATCGAGCGGGCCGGTAGTGTGATCTTCTCGCCCGTCGGCACTAACTTGCCGCTGGCTTCGTGAAATTTATGCTTTTCAACACGCAACGCAGCCGCACTGCCTTGCGCATCTACTTCCACTTCTTCCGGTGCCAGGCATTCGGCAAACCGCACGCCTTCTTCCATTGCCTTGGCTACTTCTTCGTGGTTCAGCGTGTAGCTGGGAGCGTCAATCAAGCGCCGACGGTACGCCACCGTCACGCCGCCCCATTGGTTTAAAAGTTCAATCAGCCGTGGCGCGCGTCCTTCTCGCGCTGCCGCTGCGCGTTCCTGGCGGATCGCACGCGCATGAGAAAGAAATTCTGCCGCAATCTCCGCTTCGTCTTTGGTCCAACGGGCTTTTAACTGCGTCTCACCTAAATCGTCGGCTAGCTTCTCATAACGAGCCAGGAATTTCTCCACCTGCACGACGTAGTACGCCAATGATTCGGTGGCCGTATCAATCGCTGTTAAGCCGCCGCCAATCACCACAATCGGCATGCGGATCTGCAGATTCGCCAGTGATTCCGCTTTCGCCGCACCGGTCAATTGCAGTGCCATCAAGAAATCGGAAGCCTGCCGCACGCCGCGCACCAGCCCATTCTTCATCGGAATCACGGTAGGCCGCCCCGCACCGGCGCAGAGCGCAATATGATCGAAGCCCAATTCAAAAGCGCTATCCACGGTAAGCGTTCCGCCAAAACGCACGCCGCCAAACATGGCGAACTCACTGCGGCGTTCCAGCAGCAACCGGATGACCTTCAAGAAATTCTTGTTCCAGCGAACGGTAATGCCGTACTCCGCGACGCCGCCGAAACCAGCCATCACACGGTCGCCCAGCTGTTCGTAGATATCGGTAATGTCGCGCAACGGGCGAAAGGGCACGCGCTTGCCGTACGGATCAACACCGGAAATCTCAGCGGGCAGCGGTTCGATCTTCAAGCCGTCTACCGCCATTACCGTGTGGCCATCGTTCATCAGATGATGCGCCAGCGTGAAACCGGCGGGGCCTAAACCAACCACTAGAACCTTGTAGCCAGTGCTCGCGCGCGGATAAGGACGCACAAAATTCAGCGGGTTCCAGCGTGTCAACAAGCTGTAAATTTCAAAACCCCATGGCAGTTCTAACACGTCCTTCAACGAACGCGTCTCCACCTGCGGAATATCAACTGGCTCCTGCTTTTGGAAGATGCACGACTTCATGCAGTCGTTGCAGATGCGGTGCCCGGTGCCCGCCGCCATAGGATTATCAATCGCCACCACCGCCAGCGCGCCAATTGGGTTGCCGTGGTCTTTCACCACATTCATTTCGGAGATCTTCTCATCCAGCGGACAGCCTGCCAGCTTCACCCCGAACACGCTTGATTTATACTCGCCCGTCTTCTCCTTCAAGCCGGTGGAGCAGCTATCTTTGGCTTGGTTATGACACTTGATGCAGTAATGCGCTTGATCCAGCGCGCCCGTTAAATCTGTTCCCACATCGGTCAGCTCAAAGCCTTCGCGATGCCGCCAGTGATCAGCGCCAAATTCCAAACGCACCAAGCCGTTGTTGTTTGACGTTTGAACAGGAACCAAATGAAGCGGGTCAACCTTATGCGGCGTCTTGAACAACACACCATGCTTGTGTTTCGCTTTGCCCTGCTTGGAGAGCGTGGCCCACGCTGTGTATTGGGTAGCGAGTTGCAATTGCTGTGCATACTCTGCTTCGTCTTCCAGCCACTGCTCTACCTTGCTGGCAAAACTCAGTTCAGTGAACGGCTCCATCATGACGGCGGCCAGTTTAGCCGCTACCGCTTCGCCGTCAATCGCGCTCGCGGTTTCTTCGGTGTAGCCAGTGAGCGCTTTGCGCTGCACAAACTTGCGCTTCACGGCGTAAAGGGGTGCCAGTTTGTTGTGCCGGTTACGCAGCTCGCTCAGTTCCGCGTTGATACCAAACAATGAACCAATGAAATCTTCGACGTGCGGCGCCAGTTCAATAATGAGCGCCGATCCGGGCTTGTCGTGCGCAGCCGGAGGGGTTTGGCGCGCGGCCAGCAGGCGTTCGTGCAGCGCGGGTGCGCTGTCCTTGAGTTGAGTGAGGAAAACCTCGTCGAGCTTGACGAGCCCGTCACGCGCATAGAGGTCTGTAAAGGCCAGTCCAAAAGACAGTTTTATAGTTTTATTCACAGCAGGTTAGGTTCGCGCTGCCGGCGAGAGGCGGAAGCAAACTTTCTTAACCTATTCTCGCAAATTTACCGTAAAAGGCTCAATCACACCACGGCGATACACCCCTTTTCGTTATCCTGAATGGAAGTGGAACTCGAAAAAACCATCCTGCGTAAAGTCGGCGAGGCCGTGGGCCGTTTCCGCATGATTCGCCAAGGCGACCGCGTAGCTGTGGGCGTGTCCGGCGGCAAAGATTCGCTGACCCTGCTCGAAGCGCTGCTGCTGTTGCAAAAACGCGCGCCTATCGACTTCACGGTGCAGGCCTTCACCATTGAGCAGGGTAAGTTTCTCGCGCCCATTCATCCGGTGGGCGAATTTCTGAAAGCACGTGGCATTCCGTGGACCTACGTAAAAGACAGCCCGTCCCTCAACCTGCTGGTGGAACAGCCTGACCATGGCTGCGATGTGTGCAGCCGTTTCCGCCGCCGCGCGGTGTACGAAGTAGCGCGCAGCTTAGGAGCTAACGTGGTGGCCTTCGGACACACGGCCGATGATTTCTGCGAAGCTTTTTTGCGTAACGCGATGTTTACCGGCCGCATCAGCGCGCTGCCGCCCGTGGCTTGGTCGCGCAAAGGCGAGTTCCGGTTGATTCGTCCGCTGGTGTTTGTCACCGAGAACCTGACGCGCGATTATGCCGCCAGTTTGGGCGCGCCCGTGGTACCTTGCGGTTGCTCACAAAAAACCGGCACCGTTCGCCGATCGCTTCGTGATATGTTCTCTGAGATAGAGAAGGAACACCCCTTCTTAAAAGAAACGTTACTTTCTGCTATGGGTAACGTCGAAACATCGCGTTTGCTAGATACGCGATTTCTGGATTTAGACGCGAACAGCGACGAACTCGACACGCAAAGCTCGGAATTGGTAACATTGCACACTCAGTGACCTCGCAAACCGCCACTCTCGCCCAATCGCTCTTGACGCCGGAATTGATCATCATCAACGGTGCGCAGGCGGGTGCGCGTTTTCCATTGGGGCAAGCGGAGTTCATCATTGGGCGTGCGCCGAACTCCAGTCTGGTTCTGCCCGATCCTGAAATAAGTTGGCGTCATTGCCAGATCCGCTTGCAGGGTTCGCGGTTCCTTGTCACAGACTTAAAAAGCTCGAGTGGAACGTATGTCAACGGCATGCGGTCGGCTGAGCGCTGGCTGGAAGAAAAAGATCAAATTGGCGTGGGCAAGACTATCGTTATGTTTCGCTCGGGCGAAGCAGAGAGCGAATCCGCAAATCCTGCGGCGGCAGTGGATACCAAGCCTGCGTTGCTGGCGGCCTGTTCTTTGTTGTTCCTGTTTCGCGCGCTGGCCTCAAGCGAAGGCGATAAGCACGTTCTGCAGACGCAGATTCTGCGTTTAGTAAGTGATCTGATTCCGAATAGCGCCGGGATATTGCTCATTGGAGCTACAGCCGGTGAACTGGAAGAGCGCTATGCGCGCGAAGCGGAAGCGCCACGGGCAGACGTGATTTCGGCCATCACCAACGTTTGTGATGAGGGCGCGTTTGAAGATGATAAGTCCGGTTTGGTGGCGGTGCCCCTTTATTTGTCGGGTGGACTTTTCGGAGCGCTCATCGTTATGGTGCAAGAGAGTGAGCGCCGCAATCTAGCGGCTCATCTTGAAACGCTAACCGCCGTTTCCGCGCTTGCTTCTGTAGGTTTTGAAGCCAACCGCGAAGTGGAAATTCTGCGTGCCGAGAACAAGTTTCTGCAACAGCAGATTGCGCCGAAGACCGGCATTATTGGCGAAAGCCCGCTGCTGCGCCGTTTGTTGGAACGAGTGGAGCGCGTGGCGCCGCATGACACAACGGTTTTAATCACGGGCGAAAGCGGTACAGGTAAAGAGTTGATCGCGCGCGCTTTGCATGAGAAGAGCAACCGGCGTGACCGGCCTTTTATTGCAGTGAATTGCGCGGCGCTCACGGAAACGCTGTTTGAAAGTGAATTATTCGGTCACGAAAAAGGTGCCTTTACCGGCGCTATCGCCATGAAGCCCGGCCTTTTTGAATTAGCACAGGGTGGGACCATTTTCCTGGATGAAGTAGGCGAACTGGCGCAAGGGTTCCAAGCCAAGTTTTTGCGCGTATTGCAACAGCGTGAGTTTTTCCGCGTGGGTGGAACGCAGTCGCGCCCGCTCGATATCCGTGTGGTGGCGGCCACCAATCGCGACCTGAATGAAGACGTCGCGGAAGGCCGTTTTCGCGAAGATCTGTTTCACCGATTGAATGTGGTGGCGCTCGATTCGCCTCCGTTGCGCGAACGTAAAGAAGATATTCCGAACCTGGCTCAGTATTTTCTGCAACGTTCTGCCGAAAAATCAAAACGGCATGTGAAAGGTCTCTCGCCGGAAGCTCATGAAATGATCATGAACTACAACTGGCCCGGCAATATTCGCGAATTGGAAAACGCCATGGAACGTGCAGTGGTGCTGGGCGATTCCGATTGGGTGTTGCCGGAAGATTTACCCGATCCGCTACTGGCCGTAGCGCCGCATAACCCGACTACCAAATATGAAGAGTCCATTGTGGGCGCGAAACGCGACGCCATTTTGGACGCGTACCGGCAGGCCAAGGGCGATTACCGAGGTGCGGCCAAAATTCTGAACCTGCATCCGAACTATCTGCTGCGGCTGGTGCGCAATCTGCGGTTGCGCGACGATATCAACCGGCTCAAGGGTCAGTGATTTTTTCACAGCTATGCAACGCGGCGATACCGCCAGTAAGTAACTCAAACCGCGCATTACCAAATCCGCTCTGTTCAAACATGACGCGCAATTCTTCCGCGCGGGGAAACTTCGCTACCGATTCAGGCAAGTAACTGTACGCCGCGCGCGAGCCTGATATGAGCGCGCCAACTGCTGGCAATATCGCCTTCGAATAGAAGCCATAGGCTTGCCGTAGTAAGTAGTTGGGAGGATGCGAAAACTCCAAAATCGCCAGTATTCCCCCCGGCTTCAACACCCGCTGAAACTCAGCCAACCCTGCGCGGTAATTTGCCAAATTCCGAAAGCCAAACGCGATGGTGATGGCGTCGAGCGAATCGGCGGCTAGCGGCAATTCCAGCGCATCGGCTTCGAACAGATTAGTGGCATATTGCCGCGCCCGCATCTTGTAGCCGGCGGTTACCAGCATCGGATGGCAGAAATCGGCGCCAAGCACCGGGCTCAAAGAAACGTTCTGCAAATCAAGCAAGACGTCTCCCGTGCCACAGCACAGATCCAACACGCGTGCATCGCGCCGAAGCAAGACCGGCGTTACCCGTTTCAGAAGCGCTTTGCGCCAGCCACGGTCAATGTTGAAGGAAAGCAGATGATTCAGCAGATCGTAACGTGGTGCGATGTCCGCAAACATCTGCCGCACCCATTGCGCTGCCTGCTTTTCACCGGGTGCCCCCGGCGGCGTAGTTCCGGTGCCACTACTCATTTCTTGCGCAGCGCTTCCGCCGCCGCTTGCCGGATGAGCGCCGTTTCGATGCCCGACACTACTTTCACATTGCCGATGCTGGTGGGCAATACAAAATGTACCTTGCCCTGCATGGTTTTCTTGTCGTGATAAAGCCGCGCCAATAAGCGATCCGGCTGCAAATCGCCAATTGCCGGCAGCGGCCCATAACTGATAATCACGCGCGCAATTTGATCGGCATCGGTGCCCTTCAATGTACCTGTGAGTTCAGCCAAGCGCGTGGCGGCCAGCATGCCCCAAGCTACCGCTTCGCCGTGCAAGAGACGGACGTAGGCAGTCTCTGCTTCAATGGCATGGCCGATGGTGTGACCAAAATTCAAAATGCGCCGGAGATCGCCTTCACGTTCATCAGCTGTGACCACTTCGGCCTTGATGTTCACAGCAGCGGCAATCAGTTGATCGGTGACGCCGGGTTTCAGAGCCAACACATCATCGCGTTGATGATCGAGTAAATCAAACAAATTGCGGTCGCGAATGATGCCGCACTTAATTACTTCAAACAACCCCGCCTTATACTCGCGCGCCGGTAAAGTGGAAAGCACGTCCGGATCAATAAGCACGGCAATGGGGTGATGAAAGCTGCCAATCAGATTTTTGCCGCTCACCAAATTTACGCCCGTCTTGCCGCCTGTGCCTGCATCTACTTGCGCCAACAAGGTTGTGGGCACCTGCAAGACAGGAATACCGCGCATAAAAATCGCCGCGAGAAAACCGCTGACATCCGTGACAATACCGCCGCCAAAGCCAATCACTAGACTGGTGCGGTCTGCTCCCCGATCAAGCATCTGCTCAGCTAAACTCTCTACCGATGAGAGGCGTTTGTTCGCTTCGCCCCCAGGAAAGATGAGCACTTCGGGCATTTTGCCCGCAAACTGTCCCTTAAGCTTTTCGCCATGCAGGCGCCAGACGTCTTCCGTCGTGACAACGAAAATTTTGCCGGTGCGCGGAGGAATAAACTCGGCCATCCGCCGCACTATGCCACGCTCTACAACGTTTTGGTAAGCGTGTTGCGGTGTCTTCACCGTAAAGATAGGCATTTCCTCCCCGTTGTACCATGTGGTTATCAACGCCCCGTTTCAGCGCATTCAAACCGACTTTGTGGTAGTAGGAGCAGGGGTTGCCGGTTTGCGTGCGGCCATCGAACTCGCTTCCGCCGGACGCGTGCTTGTCATTGCAAAAGACAGCTTGCGCGAATCTTCTTCCGAATACGCGCAGGGTGGAATTGCTGCGGCACTGAGCGACGATGACGAAGTAGAACTTCACGAACAAGACACGTTAGTGGCCGGTGATGGCCTGTGCGACCCCGAAGCCGTGCGCACGTTAGTGGAAGAAGCGCCGGCCGCCATTGAGCAATTGATTGAATGGGGTACAGCGTTCGACCGCGAAGGTGCTGAACTGGTTTTCGCGCGGGAAGGCGCGCACAGCCGCAATCGTGTTTTGCATGCGCATGGTGATTCTACGGGGGCTGAAATTGTCCGTACGCTTCGCCAACACGCGCGCACGCTCGAAGGCGTGGCGTTCCAGAGTTTCGCCGCAGTCACGGATTTTCTTCTACATGATGGCGAAGTGGCGGGCGTGTGGGCTTTTGATGAAATGACGCATTCCACCGTGCTGATTGAAGCGCGCGCGGTGCTCTTAGCCACCGGCGGATTAGGGCGCGTCTTTGAAAATACGACCAACCCCGATGTAGCCACCGGCGACGGCGTGGCGTGTGCCTTTCGCGGTGGTGCCGCTATTTCCGACATCGAATTTGTCCAGTTCCATCCGACCGCCCTCTATGTGGAAGGAGCACCGCGTTTCCTGCTCAGCGAAGCTTTGCGAGGTGAAGGAGCGTATTTACGCAACGCCAGCGGTGAGCGGTTCATGAAGCGCTATCACCCGCTCCAGGAACTGGCGCCGCGTGATGTGGTTTCGCGTTCCATCGTCATGGAGATGCGCGCCACCGGCGATGCCAGCGCGTTTTTGGACATGACGCATTTCGCCAAGGGCGTCTTAGCCGAGCACTTTCCGCGCATCTACGAAACGTGCCTGAACTATGGCATTAACCTAGAAACTATGCAAGCACCGGTGCGTCCGGCCGCGCACTACGCGATGGGCGGAGTAAAAACCGATTTGAATGGACTTACCACTCTCGCGCGTCTCTACGCAGCCGGCGAAGTGGCCTGCACTGGCGTACACGGCGCGAACCGCTTGGCCAGCAATTCGCTCTTGGAAGGTATTGTTTTCGGGGCGCGGGCAGGGAAGGCGATGCGCGAACTCGCGCAAGTACATTCGTTCAACGCTGTTCCAGAAAAGCCGGTGTTTCCCACGGTTAGCGAACGCGATCTGCGGGCCATCGCCTGGAATTCCTGCGGCGTGTTGCGTAACGGGCCCGAACTAGCAGCCGCGCACAGACGGTTGCAGGCGAATTTTCTGGGTGCGCAAACGTCGCCCGGCCGCGCCAGTTTCGAATTGCGTAACATGCACCAAGTGGCGCTGCTTATTTCGCAAGCCGCTTTAGCGCGTGAAGAAAGCCGCGGCGGCCATTACCGCACCGATTTCCCGGCCAAGTCGGAAGCGTTCCAAAAACATTCCATCATCACTAAGGGCAATGACAGCGTTTCGTTTGCCTAAAATCGACGCCCGTCAGCAGCGGCTGAATAGCGTCGCCGCGCTGCTTCTTGTCTGCGTGGCGGAGCCTCTCTCTAAAACCGGACCATGGGCTGTCCTTTGGACAACGCCTTGCGTGCTGGCGGCCTCGCTGCTCATGACATGGGGCGCAGAATCGGCGCAGTTTTTTGTAGGTCAAGGTTTCGCGCTGGCGATTCTCGCCTGGATGCAAACGCTGCCCGAGTTCGCCGTAGAAGCGGTGTTGGCATGGAAGCAGCAAACTTGCTATCTATTGGCGAATCTCACTGGCGCACTGCGCTTGCTCACCGGTTTAGCATGGCCGCTCATTTATCTAACAGCTGCCGTGGTTCATCGCCGCCGCACCGGCAAGCCGCTCGGTCGAATCAAGCTCGACGCGCATCACAGCGTGGAAGTGATCGGCCTTTTCTTTCCGCTCGTATATGCGCTGTTCATATGGTGGAAAGGCGTCCTGCACATCTGGGATGCCATCCCGTTGCTGGCCATGTACGGGCTCTATCTCACAATTCTTCTGAAACTGCCGCCAGAAGAACAGGAAGGCATCGAAGATTTAGAACGAGTGCCGCGCGCCATTGTCACCGCACCGCGCACTTGGCGGATCGCCGGAATCTTCGGCTGCTTCATCGTGGGCGGCCTCTTGATTTACCTCGCCACTGACCCATTCTTGGCAAGCTTGGAATCGCTCGCCGTCACCGTCGGCATTCCCACGTTCCTCGTCATCCAATGGCTCGCGCCAATTATTTCCGAGTTCCCCGAACTTCTCTCCACGTTCTATTTCGCGCGCCAGGAAGATAAGGCCGGCGTAGCGCTCATGAACATCGCTTCGAGCAACATCAGCCAGTGGACGCTGCTGGTGGCCATGCTACCAGTCGCCTATTCGCTGAGCCGCGGCACGCCAACTGGTTTTACGCTCGATCCAGAACAACGGAGTGAATTGCTCCTCACGGTAGGCCAAAGCTTCGTTTCCATGTTGTTCCTGCTCAACATGTATTTCAGCTTTTGGGAAGCCGTGGCGATGTTCGCCCTGTTCGCCGTTCAATTTGTGCTGCCTTTGTTCTTGGGCGACGAAGTGCGCCGCTATATCAGCTGGGTCTTTTTCGCGTGGAGTGCTGGCGGCTTTATCTGGTTCATGATTAAACGGCCAAAAGTAAATGCAGTCACCAGTTTTTTGCACACGTGGCGCGAAAAGGTACGATAATCGACCTATGGCGAAAATCACCGGTTTTGGCGGCGCGTTTCTTCGAGCCAACGATCCGAAAGCACTATACGCATGGTACGAGGAGCATTTCGGTCTTTCGAGCGCACACGGCGGCTTTAATTTTGAAGCGAGTGAGCAGACCGGGCCGATCGTTGTCTCGTTTTTTAAACGAACGGATAGCTACTTCCCCACATCGCAACCCACGATGCTTAATTTCCAGGTGGACGATGTGAATGGGTTGCTCGACAAGCTGGCCGCTGCGGGAGTTTCGGTGGACCCGAAACGGGAATCCCATGAATACGGCCATTTCGGCTGGTTTACCGATCCCGAAGGGAACCGCGTCGAACTCTGGCAGCCGCCAACACGTTAATCCTTTGGCGCTTGACTCATTTTTGTGCTGTCATATATAGCAGGCGGCGTAACATCCGCCGTGCTCTGAAACGTCTCAATCAGTACTGGGATTTGTACACTTTGCCTTTCCTCCACCTCTCTGTTGTCGCGCTCGTTCTCTCTCCTGCCCTTGCTGGAGCCGCTCAAACTCCACAAAACACTGATGTTTTTGCGGAAACCGTCGCTCCCTTCGTGCAGAAAAATTGCGCGGTTTGTCACAACGACCAAGCCAAAATAGGCGGTCTGGTGCTCACGAAATATCGTGACCGTGCCGCGATGGTTCATGATCGCGGGGTCTGGGAGAAAGTAGCGATGCGCCTGCGCGCCGGTGAAATGCCGCCGAAAGGTATGCCCAAACCGCCTGCGGATCAGATCACCATCGTCACGAACTACATTGATTCCGAGTTTGCCGAAATTGATCGTACGACTCCGCCTGACCCCGGCCACTTGACGGCGCATCGCTTGAATCGTGTAGAGTACAACAACACCATCCGCGATTTAATTGCCGTGAACTTCAATCCGGCGAACGATTTCCCAGCAGACGATTCCGGTTTCGGCTTCGACAATATTGGCGATGCGTTATCTGTCTCGCCCGTGCTAATGGAGAAGTACTTATCGGCCGCCAAGAAAATTGCCACGGATGCCATTCCCCTGACGCTGACGATTCCGAAGCCGACACGCATGCGCTTTTCGCCTGAACATCTGATTAACGAACAGCGTCCGGAACTGGATCATGCTTTCAATTTGCCAGCGGAAGGCGATTACGATTTGCGCGCTTCGGTTTCAGGCAAGCAAGATTCATACCGCCTGCAGCTTCTGCTCGACGGTAAAGAAATTAAAACCGAAGATGTCTTGATTGAGAAGGACAAACCGCGCGGCTATGAACTGCGTTTGCACTTGCCCGCCGGTCCGCATACTTTCGCAGGGGTCCTGGCTCATTGCGATCCAACGCCCGAAGAGGTTGCCGTCGCGGCGAAAATGGCTGCTGACGATGAAGCCGCCATTCTTAAACAAGTCGCGCGTCACCCCGAAGACGAAAAGCAAATCCGTTTGCAGCATACGCTGGGCAACGTACCCACTTATATGGATGCGGTTGAAATCAAAGGCCCGTTCAATGCCTCGGCCGCTCCCCTGCCTGAGAGTTATCACCGAATTTTCCTTTGCGGCCACGCGCTCGGCCAGCATAACGCGCAATGTGTCCGCAGCAATTTGACAGAGTTGGCCAACATGGCGTATCGCCGGCCGGCCACTGCTTCAGAAATCGCTAAGCTGAACAAGTTGGTTGCGCTGGGCCAAAGGAACGGCTTGAATTTTGAACAGTGCACGCGCCTTGGCTTGGAAGCGATTCTGGTTTCGCCGCAGTTCCTCTATCGCATCCAGCACGACCCCAAGCCGCATGATCCCGCAGCGGTTCACGCCATTGACGGTTATGAACTGGCGTCCCGACTGTCCTATTTCTTGTGGAGCAGCACGCCCGATGCGCAGTTGCTGAAAGCGGCCTCTGAAAATCGTCTTACTCAGCCAGACGTGCTCCACGCTGAAGTGCGCCGCATGTTAGTAGATCCGAAAGCAGCCGCTTTGATTGATAACTTCGCTGGCCAGTGGTTGGAATTGCGCAATTTGGATAGCATTCATCCCGACCCGGTGCAGTTTCCCGATTTCGATAATCAGCTGCGTAGCGCCATGTACACCGAAACGCGCACATTTTTCGCGAACGTCGTTCAAACAGATCAGAGCATTCTCGATTTCATCGACGCGAAATACACGTTCTTAAATGAGAAGCTCGCCAAGTTTTACGGCATTCCTGGAGTAGAAGGCAACCAATTCCGCCGTGTCGAACTCGATGGTTCGCAACGCAGCGGTGTTCTCACGCAAGCCAGTGTTCTGGCTATCACTTCTTATCCCACCCGCACGTCGCCGGTTTTGCGCGGCAAGTGGATCATGGAAAACGTTCTGAATACACCACCGCCGCCGCCGCCGCCGGGCGTTGGTTCACTCGATGAAAAGGGCGGCCCGCTCAGTGGCACCATGCGTCAGCAAATGGAGAAGCATCGCGCGAATCCGATGTGTGCTGGTTGCCACGTGCGCATGGACCCGCTTGGCTTCGCGCTCGAAAACTATGACGCGATCGGCAAATGGCGTACCATAGACGCCAAGCAGCCCATTGATGCCAGCGGCGTGTTGCCCAACGGCAAATCGTTTACCGGATCGGCTGAGTTAAAAACGATTCTCGCCGCGAATCGCAACCAGTTTGCTGAGTGTTTAACGGAAAAAATGATGATTTACGCTTTGGGCCGCGGCCTGGAGCAATATGATCGCGCTGCCACGCGGAAGATTGTTTCCAACCTGGCCGCCAACGGTTACAAGTTCTCAACTTTGATCAACGGAATTGTCGACAGCGCTCCATTCCAACTTGGACGCGCTGATGTAGGGAGTACATCAGAATGATTCTTACCCAAAAGCACCTCTCACGCCGCACCATGTTGCGCGGATTCGGTACAGCGTTATCGCTGCCCTTTCTGGACGCTATGTTTCCGGCGCTGAGTTCGGCGGCGAAAACGGCGAAACGTGTCGCACCCAATCGCATGGTGTTCGTATACGTGCCCAACGGGGTTGACATGCGCAATTGGCGTCCCAGCGTGGTGGGCAGCGCTTTTGATCTGCCGAAGATTCTGTCGCCCCTCGAACCCGTGCGCGATAATCTGTTAGTCTTCAGCGGACTGAAAGATCACAACGGCGAAGCGTTAGGTGATGGTCCCGGCGATCACGCGCGCGCGGCAGCAAGCTTCTTAACAGGCGTTCATCCACGCAAGACGGCCGGTTCCGATATCTCTGTCGGCATCTCCGTCGATCAAGTGGCAGCGCAAAAGATTGGATCCGCCACACGGCTCGCTTCATTGGAACTCGGTTGCGAGGACGGCCATTTGGCCGGCAACTGCGATTCTGGTTACGCCTGCGCTTATGTGAACAGCATTTCGTGGCGTACGCCTACAGTTCCGAATCCGCCCGAGATCAATCCACGCGCCGTTTTTGAAAGGCTTTTCGGCAGCGAAGAAGATGCGGCCGACCCCACGGCCCGCGCCCGTAACGCCCGGCTCGATCAAAGCATTCTCGATCTTGTTTCCGACGACACGAAAAGTCTGCAGCGCGACCTCGGCCCGACCGACCGCCGCAAGCTGGATGAATACCTCACCGCTGTGCGCGAAGTCGAGCGCCAGGTGCAAGTGGGTGAGAAGCAGGCCGAAGAAAACAACGTGGCCGTGCCGAACATGCCGAAGCCCGAAGGCATTCCACTCGAGTTCGCTGAACACGCGCAGTTGATGTTCAATCTGATGACCATCGCTTTGCAATCGGATATTACGCGGATCTCTACCTTCATGTTGGCGCGTGAAGGCAGCAACCGTTCTTATCGCGAAATTGGCGTACCCGAAGGCCATCATGGCCTGTCGCACCATCGTAACGATCCCGCGCTGATGGATAAAGTGGCCGCCATCAACCAACACCACATGCAGCAGTTCGCCAACTTCCTGCAGAAGATGAAAGCCACGCCCGATGGCGATGGTTCATTGCTCGATCACACGATGATCGTTTACGGTAGCGGCATCAGCGATGGCAACCGCCACAATCACGACGATCTGCCGGTGCTATTGGCAGGCGGCAGCCGCGCATTCAAAACAGGCCGCCATGTGAAGCTGTCGGAAAGCATTCCGGTGGCGAACCTCTACCTGAGCATGCTCGACACCATGGGCGTGCCGACCGAGCAACTGGGCGATAGCCAGGGCCGGCTCAACTATCTCACCGATATTTCTTAATGACCAGACTTGCGATTCTCTTCCTCTCTGCCTCGTTCGCATTTGGGCAGTCGCACCCTCTTGAGCAATTAGTGCAGGCGGCTCGCTCGGGCCCAACGTCGCCGGGCTTGGCGGACATGATCACGAAAATGCTCTCTGCACATGGCGGCGTCGCTGTATGGGGCGAAGACTATTTGTTTGTGTCCGATCTCACCGTCGCGCCCAAGAACGATGCCGTGAACGCTGCGTCGGCAGGCGTTTCCATCGATATGCAACCCCCGCTCACCATGGAAAAAATTGCCGGTTCAAATCTGTGGATGCGCCTGGTGAAAATGCGCACAGGCGTCACGCATGCCTATCAATATTGGGCTGATGGCAAACCCGTTGGCAATCGCACCGATGTGTCCGGTTATAATCCTGATTCTTATCCGCACACTGGCGTCGCCAAAGGCACGTTGAGCGAAAAGCAAACCATCGTCAGCAAAATTTACGACGGCATGAAAGCCGACTACTGGTATTACGCTTCGCCTGGCGTCGATCCAAACACTCCCGCGCCTCTCATGATCTGGCAAGACGGCCAAGGGCTGATCACGGGTGACCTTTCTAAACTGCGCCTCTTCACCGTTACCGAAAATCTAGTCGCACAGAAACTCATTCCACCTATGGTGCACGTTCTGATCGCACCCGGCTTCTCACCCGATGGCAAAGCCATGCGCTCGATCGAATACGACACAGTGAGCGACCGCTATAACCACTTCCTGCTGGAAGAAGTTTTGCCGCAGGTCGAAAAGGTTTACAAACTCCGCCAAGATGGCTATAGCCGCGGTATCGCCGGCGAATCCTCCGGTGGGATTTGCTCTTTGAATTCCGCCTGGTTCAACCCCGAAAAGTTCGCGCGCGTGCATTCCACCATCGGTAGTTACACATCGATCCAATGGCATCCCGAAGACAAGATCGACGGTGGCAACTTGTATCCATTCATGGTTCGCAAAATGCCGAAGCGCAACATTCGCATTTGGATGAGCGATGGCGCCGATGATCTGGAGAACACCCACGGCTCTTGGCCGCTGCAGAACATCCAACTTGCGAATTCTTTGAAAATGCGCGAGTACGATTTCCACTTCCGCTTCGGCCTGGCTACGCACGATTCCGCCCAAGCCGGCATTGACCTGCCTGAATCGCTCACTTGGCTCTGGCGCGGTTACGATCCGGCCAAGACTTCTGAAGAATTCACCATGGACGCTGCCGAAAAAGATAAGCCGTATTACCGCGTCACCATCAACAATCGCGATTCGTGGTGAGCTATTTCTTGAATGGGTTCCGAATGGTCAAAGTGTCTTCTATCACTTGGCCATCGTTCATGTCTTCACTGTAAAGGGTCGCGGTTTTAGCCGTAAGTGCCGCCTCGATGACGAGCGGATCATAAAGTGCATAGCCGTAGCGCTCGGCAATCTTCAAACCCAGTTCGTGCATTTCCAACGTGAGCGCTGCAATGGTAGGGCACAGCGTACGCACCGCTGCCAACCCTTCTAATGTGTCCTTCCATCTTGAGTTTTTTCCTCAGCACCGCGGTCAACTCATTCAAGACTTGGACACTAATTACCCCGCCCGTGGCCAGTAAAATCCGCGCCACTTCGCTGCGAGGATCGTTGTCACTAAACGCATAGATCAAGACGTTCGTGTCGAAGAACGGCTTAACGCTCATTTACCTCTTCGCGGTCAAACTTGAAACCGGGAGGCAAAGGCCGCGCTAGCCGGCGAATGGTATCCATAGCGTTCTCGCGTCTGCGGTCGCGGCTCACTAAGAATTCGCGAGATCCGGCAATACCAATTTCGATTTCGTCGCCTTCCTTAAGTTCCAGGGCATCCACACCAGCGGCAGGAAGACGAACCGCCAAGCTGTTGCCCCACTTAGAAACGTTCATAGACATACTTTGCCACGTATATCCTACCTTGCAAACAGCTATTTCAAAAATCCCCGTTCCTTCATCCAGTCTCCCAACCTATCCGTCCAGGTCGATACCGCCATATTTGCCGGCGCCCGCAACCCAAACCCATGCTTCCCACTCGCATAAATATGCATCTCTGATGAAACACCCTGCTTCTGTAAATCCAAATAAAGATTCACCGTCGTCACCACATGCGACGGATCGTCATCCGCACAAACCAGAAACGTCGGCGGCGTATTCTTCTGCACCTTCACCGCACCCGGCTTAAAGCCCGGATACACCAACACTGCAAAATCGGGCCGGGTATCCGCTTCAAAATGTGTCTCCATTAACGCCGCCACCTCGCCGCCTGCCGAGAAACCCAAAATGCCTACCCGCTTCGGATCAATCTTCCAATCCGCCGCCTGCTGGCGCACTAGCCACATGGCCCGGTTCGCATCGGCCCAAGCATCCCCTTCCACCGTATAAAGCGAATCTTTCGCCTTAGCCAGCCGGTACTTCAAAACGAACGCCGCAATCCCGTGCTTGTTGAGCCAGTCAGCCATCTCCCAGCCCTCTTTATCAATCACCAGCTGCGAATGCCCACCGCCCGGCGCCACAATCACCGCCGCGCCGTTGGCGATATCCTTCGGCGCCAGAAACGCATAAATCGATGGATGATGCACTACCGTAAATCTCTTCGGCAGCGCTGGATCGTCCGACCGCTCCGATATATCCGGCGCATCGTCCGCGTTCGGCGCACCATCCGGCCACAAGGGAATCTCTAAACCCCGCGGCATCTGCTGCTGCGCAAACAGCACGCCGCACAGCAGCGCGCCAAACATCAGGCGTTTCATACAGCAAACGTTATCATGCTCTTGTTATGCCCCACGCAGTCGAAACCCCAGCCATTGCGCCTCTCACCGTCCTCCACGAAGAAGAACGTCTGTTCCAAACGTCGGTTCGCAAATTTGCCAGAGAGCGCCTCGCTCCGCACGTCCGCGCGATGGACGAAGAAGGTAAATTCCGCAAAGATCTCCTGCACGAGATGTTCGAGATGGGCTTGATGGGCATCGATATCAAAGAAGAATACGGCGGCCAGGGCGGCTCATTCTTCCAGTCTGTCTTGGCCATTGAAGAACTCGCCAAGGTTGACCCGGCTGCGTCTGTCATTGTTGATGTGCAAAATACCCTGGTCAGCAACGCTATTGAAGCGTGGGGCAATGATGATCAGAAGAAGAACTATCTCTCACGCCTCGCGACCAAGAGCGTTGGTGCCTATGCGCTCTCCGAGCCCGTCTCCGGTTCAGACGCCTTTGCTCTCACCACGCGCGCCAAGGCCACCAGCGATGGCTTCGTCATCTCCGGCCGCAAACTCTGGATCACCAACGCTGCCGAGGCCGACATCTTCCTGCTCTTCGCCACCATCGACCCCAATGCCGGCTATAAAGGTATCACCTGCTTCATGGTCGAACGCGACATGCCCGGCTTCAGCGTTGGTAAGAAGGAAGACAAACTGGGCATCCGCGCATCCTCTACCTGCGAATTAATCCTCGACGACGTTGCAGTTACCAAAAGCCAAGTCCTCGGCGAGATTGGCAAAGGCTACAAAATCGCCATTGAAACTCTGAATGAAGGCCGCATCGGCATCGCGGCCCAAATGCTTGGCTTAGCGGAGGGCGCGCTCGAACACTCACTCAAACATGCCCGCGAGCGCAAGCAGTTCGGCAAACGGATCGGAGATTTCCAGGGAGTGCAATTTGAACTCGCCGAAATGGCCACCCAAATTGAAGCCGGTCGGCTCATGGTGTACAACGCCGCGCGCCTGCGTGACGCCGGGTTGCCCTTTGTCACCCAAGCCGCCATGGCCAAATATTTTTGTTCAACTATCGCTGAAGACGCTGCATCCAAAGCCATAGAAGTGCTGGGCGGTGTGGGCTTCACCAAAGATTATCCGGTGGAAAAGCTCTATCGTGATGCGAAAATCGGGCGAATTTACGAAGGCACCAGCAACATGCAGCGCGTCACTATCGCCAAAGCCTTGCTCGACCCAGACCGTTAAAGTAACTCACTCAGCCAATAATCCGTCACAATAGAAGTAATGCTGCAACGCACCCTCAGTTTTGTCATCACGCTGGCGCTTTCCTCCCTGCTCCTCGCTGGGGTTGACAAGAAAGCGGATCCTACCCCTGAGCAAATTCAGAACATCATCAACAAATTTGTCCAGAATGAGACGGACTTCGCAAAGGCGCGCGAACAGTATACCTATCGCCAAACGGCGAAGCTGGTGGAAACGGCTCCCGCCGGTGGCAGCTATGAAATTGTCGAAGAAGTCAGCTTTGATGACCGTAATAAGCGCACTTCGCACGTGATCTATTCGCCCGTTCAATCGCTGGAGCACATCATCATGACGCCGGAAGATGAGCAAGATCTGCGTAACGTCATGCCGTTTGTTCTCACCAACGAGAGCCGCGACCAATACAACATCACCTACAAACGCCGCGAACAAGTGGATGAGATTTCCTGTTACGTTTTTAATGTCACTCCCAAGGAACTCACCAAAGACCGCAAACGCTATTTCGATGGCGAAATTTGGGTGGATGACCAAGATCTGCAGATTGTGAAAACATTTGGGCGCGCTACTGGACACTTGGGGCGCGGCGAAGATCAACAGTTCCCCAAGTTTGAAACCTACCGTGAGCAGATCGACGGCAAGTACTGGTTCCCGACTTATACCTACGCCGACGACACCCTGAATTTCAAGAACGGCGAATCTTTCCGCATCCGCCAAACGGTAAAGTACGATCATTACAAGAAGTTCCAGTTCAAGACGGACACCAGCATCACGTATGGCAAGGAAGTTCCGGACGCACCCGCCACTCCTCCGCCAGCGCCTCCCAAGCCTAAGAATTAGGGTTGAGTCGAAAATATGACGAAAATTAGTCTCGCCACCGCTCTCCTGCTCGCCAGACTGGTCAGCGCTGCCGATGCGGTTGACCTCAAACCTCAACACGTCCGTAATTTTGGCGCGGTGAACCAGAACGTGCTCCGCGGCGGCATGCCCACCGATGAAGCGCTGCAGGAACTGAAGGCTCTGGGCGTGAGCCTCATCGTTGACCTGCGCCAAGACGGTCCCGCCAGTCTGCATGAAAAACAGCAGGCCGAACACCTCGGCATGCGCTACGAGCACGTGCCCCTGCGCAGTACCACCGCGCCGTCTCAGGCTGAGATCAAACAGGCTCTGGCGCTTCTTCTGGGTGAACCCACCGGCAAGGTTTATGTCCACTGTTTGCGTGGTAAAGACCGCACTGGTACCGTGGTAGCCTGCTACCGGATACAACATGATGGCTGGGATAATCAACGCGCCCTTGAAGAGGCTAAGTCATACGGAATGAGTAGCTTGGAATGGAAAATGCAGGCTTTTATCCGAGGCTTCACCCCGCTCAAGCTTCCCTAGTGGCTAGGCCATTTTCGAGCTTCAACCCTCAATTCGCGCACTTCAGTAATCCTTAATCGTCCTAACACACTTCTCTGTGTTTAAATGAGGGAAGCATCTATCGCCTGAGCATGTCGCAATCAAGCAAATTCAATCGGAGAATGCGTGAGGCAAAACTCCTGGTTAAAGGGACGGTTGACACCAACCATCCCATCATGGCTCACATCATTCCGATTCGGCGCTGCAACCTTTCTTGCACCTATTGCAACGAATACGACGATTTCTCGAAGCCCGTGCCGTTGGAGACGATGGTTCACCGCATCGAATTGCTAGGTAATCTCAAAACCGGCGTCATTACTCTGAGCGGCGGCGAGCCTCTGCTTCACCCCGAATTGGATGCCATCATTAGCAGCATCCGCAAAAACGCGACATTGGCTGGTTTAATCACCAACGGCTATCTGCTTACGGCCGATCG
>Ga0302319_10004441_pt1 | contig 28804 bp, 24 predicted proteins | sample Bog_T0_2_FD_203319 | JGI IMG/M metagenome (GOLD analysis project Ga0302319, IMG submission 203319) | Peat permafrost microbial communities from Stordalen Mire near Abisko, Sweden - Bog_T0_2 | ecosystem: Environmental > Terrestrial > Soil > Wetlands > Peat | place: Sweden: Abisko, Stordalen Mire... | reverse complement strand
GTCCCGCAATCTTCACGATAAAGAAATCGGTTTTCAATCTGGATGCAATGCGCCTCCGGGTTCATCCCCTCTTGGTGAAATAAACGACTGTGACCTTCCCGTTTATCAACAATCGTGGTGGCTGAATTGCATGCGCGGAGCTAACTACCGCGAAGCAACGGTTCGAAAAGACGGTCTTACGGTTGGCCGCCTCTCGTTTAACGTGAAAAAGGTGCGGATGGGCTTCTTGTGGGGAGAAAATCATCCCTGGTCGCATATCGGCGGACCCATAGTCAGTCGAAACCTGACGCGCGCAATGCAGTCTCAGGTTCTCGATGATTTGTTGGCACAGCTTCCCCAAAATACGTCCTATCGTTTCGCTTCAAGTTCGCAGTTGAGTTATTCGGACATGGTCAAGACTGCATTCGTGAAGGCGGGATTCACTTATACCAGGCAAGTTGACTACGTGCGGCGTCCCGAAACTTTGGATGCAATGAGCGAACTCAAGAGCAAACATCGGACGCACATTAAAGCCGCTGCCAGAAAAATGGAGATTGTAGAACTAAGCGCAGAAGAATTTGTCGATTTCTATCAATCGAATCTTGAAGCTCAGGGGCGCATCAGTTACGCGCCACTCGCCGTCGTTAAGCACTTGATTACAGCGGGTGCGGAACGAAGGCAGATATCTGTCGTTGCCGCAAGAACAAGAAGAAGAGTGCAGGAGGATAATACGTCCACCATGAATGTCCCCTGCGATGCCGCGATTGCATGTGTCTGGGATAAGCAACGCTATTACTACTGGATGTCAACGCGAAGAATTCACCTCTGCGACAGCCGGCACGAACCGCCTCAACCAGATGCAATCAAACTACTGGTCATGAACGCCATGCACCATGCGCAGACTTTAGGTTTGGTCTTTGATGTAGACGGCGTCACATCGCCGGGAAGCGACCACCTCTATAAACAAATCTTCGGACTGAAAGAAGAGGAGGCGCGGGACGTGTTCACCCGCGCCGGATTGCTGCCGCGATTATATGAAAAATATCGGCCTGCATTCAGGAAGGTCGTCGCGATCTTTCAGGCCTCAGCTACCCATTCCTTCTAGCGCTTGGCCGGTCATGCCGGGATCGCGGCTATCAAGTTCCCGCCTTTACTTCACCGCCGTCGCCACCACCATCTGAGCGTCCAGCCTCACGTACTCGCCGTCGAATCTCTCGCCAAGCGCACCCAGCACTGCCGCGTCCACCGCGCCATCTCCCTCCACCTTTTCCAGTAGCGCTCGAAACGGAACCGTGATCGCCCGGAAATAATTCCACAGCTCTTCCGCAGACCCATGCCAATCCCAGCACAAGCTCCGCACCCGATCCTCCGCCTCTTCAAATCCAGCTTCTCGCAACGCCAGCGCCAGCGTCCCCTGCACTCCAAACTTGAACATCTGCCGCGCCCCCGCCGGAACCTCCAGCTCAGGACGCACCCGCCGCGCCGTGCCAATCGTCGTCTCAAAGTACGGCTGCTCCATCGCGCCCCAGGCCAGCAGAGCCACTCGCCCGCCCGGCTTCAGCACCCGCCGCATCTCCCCCAGCGCCTTCCCCAGATCGCCAAAGAACATCACTCCCAGTCGGCTCGTCACCCGGTCAAAACTGTTGTCGCCAAACGGCAGCGCGTGAACGTCCGCCTGTAGGTACTCCACATTTTCCAGCTCGCGTTTCTCTGCCCGCACCCGCGCCACCTTCAAAGGCTCGGCTGCCATGTCCACGCCAACCACCTCGCCCCGTCCCTTCAGCAGCGCCGCAATCGAAATCGAAGGCTCGCCCGATCCGCACGCCACATCCAGTATCTTCATGCCGGGAAGCACCCGCGCTTCTTCCACAATCGCCTCGGTCACCGCCGAGCCCATCTCTGCCGACTGCCGCTTGAAGCGCTCGCCTGCATTCAACCGCGCAAAGCTGTCCCAGATCTGCTCCGCCATCGTTCTCCTCTCGCGTGCCACTGCCATTATGCTAATCCTCTTTGTTCTCGCCGCCTCTGTCGCGTTACCATCTACCCATGAAGCCGCGCATCGCCATCCCCGTGCCCAACTCTGATCCCGAGTACTCAACGCGCGCTCTGCCTGACTATATAAAATCCATTACCGCCGCAGGCGGTGAGCCCATCGTCATCGCGCTCGATCTCTCCAACGTGGAAGCGGCGCAGCTTGCCAAGTCCTGTGATGGCATTCTCCTCCCCGGCTCGCCCGCCGACGTTGATCCGCAGAAGTACGGCCAGTCGTCGCATCCCCAGACCGCTGCGCCTGATCCCGCGCGTGACAACATCGACGAGCTTCTTCTTCAGGACGCGCACAACATGCGCAAGCCCATCCTCACCATCTGTTACGGCACGCAGACGCTCAATGTCTGGCGTGGCGGAGCCCTCATCCAGCACATCGAATCCCCCGTGCAGCACTCGCGCACTCCGGGCGCATCTCGCACAGAGATAATTCAGCACTCCGCCCAGGTCGAATCCGGCTCCGGGCTTGCCGCCCTCGCTGGAGCCCGGCACATCACCGTCAACTCCAGTCACCATCAATCCGTGGCCTCACCCGGAGATGCATTGCGCGTCGTCGCCCGTTCGCCCGAGGATGGAATCATCGAAGCCGTCGAGGGCACCACCTCCGGACATTGGGTTCTCGGCGTGCAATGGCATCCCGAACGAACCTTCGAGAAAAGCGAAGTATCGCGTCGAATCTTCGAGAAACTCATTACCGAAGCGCGCACCTTTCACCAGAACCTAGCCCACCATTCGCCTGATTTTGAGAACGTAAGATTACCCAGGTAGTCAAGTTCGCGGTCAGGTTAGTAACTGAGCTGCCAATCGTTCCAAACTTCCCTCAACTATTAACCGTTGTGTCACACTGTGCGAACTAAGCCAATATCCGAAAAGTCAATCCTTGCCGTCCATCTGGAGCCATTTGTGGCATCTCAGGGCTAAGATGGGCATTGCGAAATTCTCGGCCGCAAATCGGGCACAGCATCACGGAGAACGTTTCATGAGTCTCGAATTGGATCTCACCGGCAAGGTTGCGCTCGTCACTGGAGGCTCGCGCGGCATTGGCGCAGCCTGCGTGCGCCTCTTTACCCAGGCGGGCGCGAGCGTCCTGTTCAACTATCAGAAGTCGGAAGAGGCCGCGGAAAAACTGGTGATCGCCTGCGGCCCTGACCGCACGGCCGCCGTGCAAAGCGACCTCATCGGCGAAGGCGCCGAAGAGATGCTGGTCGAACAAGCCGTCTCGCGTTTCGGCCACCTCGATATTCTCGTCGTCAATCACGGAGTCTGGCCGCGCGCGGATCAGCCCGTCGATCAACTGAGCGATGAGCAATGGCGCTCCACCATGGCCATTAACCTGGACAGCGCATTTTTGCTGGTCAAAGCCGCCGTCAAGGTGATGAAGCACACCCGTCGTGGCGGACACATCGTGATGGTTAGCTCCACCGCCGCGCAGCGCGGCGAAGCCTTCCACTGTGACTACGCGGCCACCAAGGGCGCCATCATCAGCATGGTCAAAGGACTCTCCACCGAACTCGCGCGAGACCGCATCTATGTAAACTGTGTCGCTCCCGGATGGGTAGCCACCGATATGTCCGCGCCCGTGATGGCCGAACCTGAGATGCAGCAGAAGATCACCAGCCTGATTCCGCTCGGCCGCATCGGCCGCCCGGAAGAGATCGCCGGACCAATCGTTTTTCTGTGTACGCCGCTCGCAGGCTTTATCACCGGTGAGGTGTTTAACGTCAACGGCGGCGCGGTCCTGGTGGGCTAGCGCAATTGCCATGGCAAGAGGAAAAGCAACAATGAAGAGATGGTTCCCGCTTCTGCCGACGACTCTTTTGCTGATGTCGTTGGCGTCCGCGTTGCTGTTAAGCTCTGTCGCCGCAAGTGCTCAGGGCGCGCCCGCTTCCACTGCGGTGACCGATTCCACTTCGCAAGAAGCGAAGAAGCTGATCGACCAGATGATCGCCGCACTCGGCGGCGAGGCTTGGCTCACCTATAAGAACTATGAACAGCAGGGGCGTAGCTACAGCTTCTTTCATGGCAAGCCGACTTCTGCAGGCACGCTCTTCTGGCGCTTTTACGAGTATCCAGACAAGGAGCGGCGTGAACTGACCAAGCAGCGCGACGTGATCTATATCGACAACGGCGATCAGGGCTATGAGAGGACCTTCAAGGGTACCGCAACCGAAGAAGACAAGTTGGTGCAGGAGATGAGCCGCCGCCGCCACCACTCGCTTGAGGTGGTGCTGCGCGAGTGGCTGAAGGATCCCCAGACAGTACTGCTATACATCGGGCAATCCGTGGCCGATCAGCAACTGGTGGAGGTGGTCAGTCTTCTCAATAAGAACAACGACGAACTCAGCATTGGCATTGACTTCAACAACCACCTCCCCATCTTCAAGCGCTTCACCTGGCGCGATCCTGACAAGTACAAGGTTGAAGACGAGACAACCTACGGAAACTACCGCACCGTGCAGGGAATCGCCACGCCGTACACAATCACCAACAAACGCGACGGCGAGATCATCGGCCAAAGCTTCCTGACTCATGTGGAGTACAACAAAACCTTCGCACCCGGATTCTTTGACGCCAAAGCCACCTACAATCCAGAGACGTACAATCCACGGGAAAAGAAAAAGTAAGCTGGACACCTGCCACGAACAGCCGCTCCGATGTATCTCAGCTTGCAAAGCAAACATTAAGGCATTTGGCGCGGCTCAAATGCCCAGAGCCGCTTCTAATGGCCAGTCATTAAGACACGGACTGTGGCAATAATCCCACAACCGTTATTTCCAGAATCGCTGTAACCTGAGAGGGTATCGCAGGTTACGGGGCCACCTTTGAGTTTTGAGCAGACAATCCGCGCGGCGGTGGAGTGCGAAGGCATTGGCCTGCACAGTGGTGTTCCGGTACACATGCGCATTGTGCCCGCCTCTCCGGGAACGGGCATTGTCTTTCGCCGGACTGATCTTGACGACTTCCAGGTAGAGGCCACCGGACGCAACGTTGCCAAGGTGAGTTATGCCACCAGCCTGATGAAAAAAGGCGTGCTGATCTCCACCACCGAGCATGCGCTCTCGGCCTTTGTCGGCATGGGAGTAGATAACGCCTTCGTCGAACTCGACAACCTTGAGCTTCCGATTCTCGACGGCAGCGCGCTGCCCATCGTGGAGATGATCCAGAGGGTTGGCCTGCGCAAGCAGAAGAGGCCGCGGCAGTATTTGCGCGTGCTGAAGCCGGTAGAGGTGCGCGAGGGCGAGAAGTTCGTCGGCTTGTATCCGGCAGAAAACTTTTCCGTCTGCTACACCATCAACTTCCCACATCCGCTCATCGGCGAACAATCGATATGTGTCGATCTATCGCGCGGCGACTACGCAAGTGACATTGCTCCTGCGCGCACCTTCGGATTTCTGCAAGACGTAGAGGCCCTGCGCAACATGGGACTGATCCGCGGCGCGAGCGAGGAAAACGCCATCGTGCTTACCTCGGATGGCATCAAGAACGGGCCGCTGCGTTTTGACAATGAGTTTGTGCGCCACAAGGTGCTTGACCTGATCGGCGATCTCTCGCTCATAGGGCACCAGGTGCTGGGCCGCCTGGTGGCCGACCGTGCCGGGCACGCCATGCACACAGCGCTGGTCAGCCGCCTCATGCGTGACCACACCTCGTGGGAGCTGGCTACGCTGAGCGAGTCTGAGCTTCCTGAAACGGTTCACGTCTAATCCTGTCTATAATCAACAACCGGACCTGACGATTTTGCACGCTCTGCCACCAAATCACGGACAGGGCATCCAATCAGATGTGAGTAAAACTATGGACAAGCGATTTTTCTTTGAGAAGTATGGGCTCAGCGAGCGCGATCTGGAGAAGTATCTGGGCGCGGCACTGTCAGCGGGCGGCGACTATGCCGATCTTTATTTCGAGTATCTGACCTCGACGGCGCTCTCTGTGGACGAGTCGATGGTGAAGTCGGCTTCGCAGGGCATCAGCGCGGGATGCGGCGTGCGCGTGGTGAACGGCGAGCGCACAGGATACGCCTACACCGACGATCTTGCGCCGGAAAAGATTCTGCACGCGGCGCGCACGGCGGCGTTGATCGCCAGTGGCCCGGCGAAGACTCCCGTGGTGAACCTGAAAGACAAGGCGCGGCCAAGTCTGTATCCGGTCACCGATGCTGCCTCCGATGCCGAGCTTTCCAAGAAAGTGGATCTGGTCTTTCGCGCTGACAAAGCTGCGCGAGCCTATGATTCGCGCATTAAAGAAGTGCGCGCCGGCTATGCAGACGAACTGCGCCGAATCCTGGTGATCGGCTCTGATGGCACGTTTGCCGAAGACGTGCAGCCACTGTCGCGAATGAGTGTCTTTGTGATTGCGCGTGATGGCGCATTGAGTTCGAAGGGAAGTTCGGGAGGAGGCGGACGCCACAAGTTCGAGATGTTTCTGACCGACAAAACTCCGGAGCACTTTGCAAACGAAGCAGCGCGCCAGGCGATCCTGCAGTTGAGCGCCGTATCGTGTCCGGCAGGTGAGATGGAAGTGGTGCTCGGACCGGGCTGGCCCGGAGTGCTGCTGCACGAAGCAATCGGCCACGGGCTCGAGGCGGACTTCAATCGCAAGAAGACCTCGGCTTTCTCCGGACTGATGGGCAAACGAGTGGCTAGCGATAAATGCACTGTGGTGGATAACGGCACGCTCAACGAGCGACGTGGCTCGCTGAACGTGGATGACGAAGGCAACGCCACCAATAACACCATGCTGATCGAGAAGGGAATTCTCAAGGGTTACATGGCTGACAAGCTTTCCGCGCGGCTGATGGGGCTGCCGAATACCGGCAACGGACGCCGTGAGAGCTACGAGCATATTCCGATGCCGCGCATGACCAATACTTACATGCTCTCCGGTGACGATCTTCCCGAGGACATCATCAAGAGCGTGAAGCGCGGCCTGTATGCGGTGAACTTCGCCGGAGGCCAGGTTGACATCACCAACGGCAAGTTTGTTTTTGCCGCCAGCGAAGCGTACTTGATTGAGGACGGCAAGATCACGGCCCCGGTGAAGGATGCCACGCTGATCGGCAACGGTCCGGATGTGCTGACCCGCGTGAGTATGGTAGGCAATGACCTGCAGCTCGACGAAGGCATTGGCACCTGCGGCAAAGACGGACAAAGCGTGCCGGTCGGAGTCGGCATTCCAACCTTGAAAATCGACCGCATGACGGTGGGCGGCACGGGGAGCGCAGAGTAATGGCGACGACAACTACATCAGTGGAACTGGATTTGCGCGAACTGGTCGAAGGCGTGGTGAAGCGCGCGATCGCCTTGGGCGCCTCGGCTGCGGAGAGCGTGGTGAGCGAAGGCTCGGAGTTTGCGGTCTCCGTGCGATTGGGCGAGGTGGAAACCTTGAAGGAGTCAGGCTCGCGCGGACTTGGCGTCAGAGTCTTCGTAGGGCAACACACGGCCAACACAACCACCAGCGATCTGTCTGCCGAGGGCGTAGAACAGATGGTGCGCGGCGCAATGGAGTTGGCAAAGATTACATCGGAAGACCCAATGGCGGGGATTCCTGCGGCGGAGCAACTCGGAAAGATCGACGGTGACCTTGGCCTCTACTACGACGACGTCTATTCACTTTCGACCGAGGAGCGCATCGATCAGGCGCGGCGTGCCGAGAAGGCGGCTCTCGCCGTGGATGCGCGGCTGACCAACAGTGACGGCGGCACCTTTGACGCCAGCATTGGTCGCAAGGTGCTGGCAAATTCGCATGGCTTTACCGGTGAGTACCGCTCGTCGTACTGTTCGATTTCAGCGGTGCCGATTGCGAGCGACGACGCGGGCAACATGCAGCGTGACTATTGGTACTCGGTGGCGCGCACGCTGGCCAAGCTGGAGTCTCCGGAAGAAGTAGGACGGATTGCCGCCGAGCGCACGCTGCGTAGGCTGGGTGCGCGAAGAGTGAAGACGCAGAAGGTTCCCATTGTGTTTGACCGGCCAACCGCAGGTGCGCTGCTCGACCATATTTTCGACGCTGTGAACGGCGACTCCATTTATCGGCACGCCTCGTTTTTAGCCGGTAAGCTGGGCGAGAAAACATTTGGCAGCAACGTCACGGTCTTCGACGACGGCACAATTCCCGGCGGCTTCGGCACGCGTCCGTTTGACGGTGAGGGCGTGCCAACCCGCCGCACAACGGTGATTGAAAATGGCGAATTGAAAAGCTATCTACTGAACACCTACACGGCGAAAAAACTTGGACTGGCAACCACGGGCAACGCCTCACGTGGGCTGGCCGGAACGCCGGGAATCGGCAACGGAAACTTCTACTTGCAGCCGGGAGAAAAGTCGCAGGAAGAGATTATCAAGGGCATTCAGCAAGGGCTGCTGGTCACCGAGTTCCTGGGCTTTGGCGTGAATCTTGTGACCGGAGATTTCTCCCGCGGAGCCAGCGGCATGTGGATTGAAAACGGTGAGCTGGCCTACCCCGTGGAGGAGATCACGGTGGCCGGGAACCTCGGCGAAATGTTCAGTAACCTCTCTGAAATCGGCAATGACCTGATCTGGCGCGGCTCGGTCGCCTGTCCCACGCTGCGGATTGAGGGCATGACGGTGGCAGGCGAATAGCAAGCTAGAGCATCCCTGGGCTGGTGATTCACGTCCAATCAGCGATTGGAGGAGACCGCGCATGGTTCGCTCAAGCACGTTTCGCGCAAAGAGGTTTCAGGTGTTAACTGCGGTGCTGTCTGCCGGCTTTTTGATATTCGTTTTGGAGGCTGTCTTGGCACCTCAAGGGAATGCTCAGCAACCCATGCCCGGCGCCCAGCGTACCGTGCTGGAGAAACACGACCTCAGCGTGCCCGGCCGTGAAGGCATATTGGTACGGACGGAGCTGCCGCCCGGTGCGCGCGAACCGATGCATACGCATCCCGGAGACTTCTTCGCCTACGTGCTGGAAGGCAGCGTCACCCTGATGCAGGAGGGCCAACCAGACAAGCACGTGGATGCGGGCGATGTCTTCTTCGTTCCAGCCGGTAGAGTTCACGGCGCAGCAAATGAAGGGACAAAGCCGGCAAAGCTGCTGGTCACGTTCTTCGTGGAAAAAGGAAAACCGCTGACCACGCCCGTGATGTAGAACGGAGTAACAATGGACTCATGTGGCGCCGCGCGGTGGCCTGTCCAAGGAAGGACATGGCTATCGCGGGCGAGTAACAATCTGGAAGTCTGGAGCATCCTGAGTTGAGCACTTCTCGTCCAGTTGTGACTTGAAGGATGTAAACATGCACAAAGGTTGCCCAACCTACGTCCGAGGTTGGGCAACGGTTACACAATGAGAGTTCAGGCGTTTATTCCGGTAATACAACTCCAAAAGCGTACAGGCGGTGTGCGGCGGCAGTTCCGGATTCTCCCGTTGAGTAAAGGAAGCAGTATTCTCCCGGAGCCAGCGGAGCACTGGGGGTCACCTTGAAGACACCGGGCTTTAGCTTCGTGGAATTGAATCCTGTATTTGCTTTTTCGTCTGTGCCGTGAGACATACCAAAGGCGTTCCCTTGCATTGTTACGGTCTCGCGAGAGTTTTTCGTTACATCGAACTTCAATAACGTGTATTCGCTCGGCGTGCTTGAGCCGCCAAACGACTTGGCGCCGCTGGATTCCTCGAAGTAAAAGTAGAAGGCTACGCCGCCATCGCTGCTCGTAAGACTCGCATGCGCACCAGGGACGACTGCCTTCGTTTTTATCTTTGCGATCCCGTAGGTTAGGGACGAGGCGAGGAAGCCCCCAGTTTTCCCCTGCGAATAGAAAGTTGGTTCGATCAATACCATTTTGGGGACGCCACGCTCCCTGGTGTACATATAGATTCCTGGATCGTGCGGAGAAGCCGGATTGTCTGGATCCGAACTCATTGAAGGCGTGCCTGGCATAGATCCAATCCCCGGCGCCGAATGGGGGCTCATCATCGCGCGGATGATGTTGTCGGAAACTTTAGAAGCCTTGAGAGCCCTCAACCCCGGGATGCTGGTATCGAAGCCAGTAGCCTCCGAAGCGTTAATTTTGTCGACAATAAGCTCTTCGGATAGGCCCATTTTGACTAACTCGATCACATCGGTGTTGGTCATTTGGGCCGCGGACTGCTGTCCCAGACATAGGGAAACACAAAGAACGCACATAAAGACGATGCTCACAAATCGCAAATAGGACATTGACGTTTTTCCCTTCGGCTCCGAACCGCTTGAGTTCACGGTTCGCGAGCGGTTATCAGGCAGTTCTCTGGTTGAGAGTTACTCATTCTGGGTGTTCGATGTGTGGAAGTCAACAATTCTCTTGCGCAAACTACAAACGAACCACCGGGAATGCCCCGCGCCCACGGAACTGCTTTTGAGTTCATCAATTCTTAATTCGAAAGCGGAAAGGAAGCAGGAAGGTCTGGAATTGAAAACGGGAGGCCGCAGCCTCCCGTCTTGTGATGGGATTTACTTCACCAATTTGCTAGCAGCCAAGATTTTCTGCCGCGAAATCCCAATTCAGCAACTTATCCAGCACGGCGTTCACATAGTCGGCGCGCCGGTTCTGGTAATCCAGGTAGTATGCGTGTTCCCACACGTCGATCGTCAACAGCGGCTTCAGGCCTGTCGTGATCGGAGTCTCTGCGTTGGCGGTCTTCACCACTTTGAGTTTGCTGCCATCCAGCACCAGCCACGCCCATCCGCTGCCGAACTGGGTGGTTGCTGCGGCTGCCAGTTCTTTCTTGCAGGCGTCGAGCGATCCGAAGGAATCCTGTATCTTCTGTTTCAATCCTGCGGGGGGCTCGCCACCGCCCTTCGGAGACAGACTGTTCCAGTAGAAAGTATGGTTCCACGTTTGCGCGGCGTTATTGAAGATTGCACTCTTTTCCGCTTTGCCCGCGGTCAGGGTAATGATTTTTTCCAGCGACAGATTCGCAAACTCTGTTCCTTCTACCAGCTTGTTCAGGTTATCGACATAAGCCTTGTGATGCTTGCCGTAGTGGAAGCCAAGGGTATTTGCGGAGATTACGGGAGACAGTGCGTTATCCGCGTAGGGCAACGACGGCAGGATGTGCGGAGACGCACTTTCACTGATTGGCATTTTCTTCCTCCTGTGAGGCGTCGTAAACAAATCACCTCACAAATTGATTACAGAATACGCCCGCAGTATTGGAAACTCGAGCCGGAGGGAACGTGATCGGGTCGCTGGTGTTCGCCTGCACTGGTAGAATGGGCCTGCTATGAGTGAGCCGAAGGAATCGTCGCAGAAGGCCGCCGCCCATGATGTGGGGATGTTTGGCGCGCATGATGAGCGGAAAGAGCCGCGCAACTGGACTCCGCTGATTGTGGGGTTTGCGCTGGTGCTGGTAGTGCTGGCGTCCATTGTGATTCTGGGGCACGGCAAGAAAGATGTAGTGAAGACCGCCGATCCTTACGCCTCGAACCTGATTGTCGAGCAGGCCAAGTTGAGCCAGGCAGCAAACTTTGTGGGAGCGACTGTCACCTACATTGACCTGACGGTACGCAACAATGGGCCGCGCACGGTGGTAGGCGGCGCTGTGCAGGCCATCTTCCGTGACACTCTGGGACAAGCCGTGCAGACCGAGATGCTGCCGCTGCGGGCGCTCGTTCCTCATGCGCTGGGCGGCGAAGACGAAGCAGGTGACCTGGCTACGGCCCCGCTGGCTCCAGGACAGACGCGCGTATTGCGGTTAACCGTGGAGCACATTTCCAGTGAGTGGAATCAGGCGCAGCCGGACCTTGAGCTTCGCGGGCTGCGCTTCAAGTAAGGACATGTGAACCCCGCGTCTTGGCCATCCCTACGGCATTTGCGGAATAATAGACTGTGAAATCCCGGCAGCACTCTTCCGCCATTGGCGTCGATTTCGGTACCACCAACAGCTCACTGGCGCGGATCACAGGCGGTGCGGTGGAACTCGTCAGCTTTCCATCGGACGCGGGCGTTACCGAATCCTTCCGCTCTGTTCTCTATCTTGAACAACACAAGAAAGCCGGACGCCGCCATATCCAGTCATGGACGGGGCCGTCGGCGATTGAGCAATATCTCCAGGCTGAGCACAAGGGGCGGCTGATTCAGTCGCTGAAGTCCTACCTTCCAAGCCGCCTGCTGACTGGGACCGAAGTCCTGGGTCGCCATTACACACTGGAAGACCTGATCTCACGCATGCTTGCCGATCTGCGCCTGCACGCGGAGCGGCAGTTCGGAGTTCCGGTGCGCGATGCGATGGTGGGGCGTCCGGTTCGTTTTGTAGGCGCGGAGAACGCTGAGGACGAGGCCTACGCCCTTGGAAGGCTGCGCCGTGCTTATGAACTGGCGGGCTGGGAGCGGGTGGAGTTTGAGATGGAGCCCGTAGCGGCGGCCTATGCCTACGAATCGATGCTCGACCACGATGAACTGATCATGATTGGCGACTTCGGTGGCGGCACCAGCGACTTCTCCCTGCTCCACGTTGGGCCGGGAGTGCGGCGGCGCGGTCGGCGGGCAGAAGACCTGCTCGGCAACGGCGGCGTCGGATTGGCGGGCGATGCCTTCGATGCGCGAATCGTGCGCAAGCTGGTTTCGCCTGCACTCGGAGCGGACAGCATGGCGCGCTCAGGCAAGAAGATTCTGCCCGCCCTTCCGGCGTGGGTTTACGCCAACCTGGAGCGCTGGCATTACCTCTCATTCCTGCGCACGCGCGCGGTGATGGACATGCTAAAGGGCGCACGGGCGCGAGCCATGGAGCCGGAAAAGATTGAGGCTCTCATGATGCTGGTGGATGAGGACCTGGGCTATCAACTGCATCAAGCGGTACAGTGCGTGAAGTTCGAACTCTCGCGCAGTCAGCGCGCTGTATTCCACTTTCGCGAAGAAGGTCTGGAACTGCGGATTGCGGTAACCCGTGCGGAGTTCGAGAGATGGATTCACGAGGATTTGTCGAAAATTGAGCAGTGCGTGGACGGGCTGCTGACATTGAGCGGTGTGGATGCACGCGCCGTGGATCGCGTCTTCCTGACCGGTGGAACCTCGTTTGTGCCTGCAGTACGAAGGATCTTTGAATCACGTTTCGGGCCAGAGAAGGTGCGCACCGGAAACGAGTTCACCTCAGTGGCCAGCGGACTGGCGCGGCGCGCAGCGGAAGCGATGACGTAAACCAAAGCACTATAGAGTGAGCACGACCTTGCCGAAATTCTTGCGCTCCAGCAGCAGCCGGTGTGCGTCTGCGGCGGCGGCCATGGGAAACTTTGCTCCGATGGTGGGATGCAACTGGTCGTTGAGAATGTATGGAGTCATGGAGTCGAGCGCTTGGCGGATGAGTGCGTGATTTGCCGAGAGCTTGGAGAGCCAGAGTCCGTGGGCGCTTAGGCTCTTGGCGTACATGGCCGAGGTGTTGAAGCGGGCGGTTTCTCCAGTGGCATTGCCGAAGAGGATGATGCGTCCGAATTCAGCGAGACAGGCAAGGCTCTTGAAGGTATGTTCGCCGGCCAGGCAGTCGAAGGCGGCATCCACGCCCTGACCGCCGGTCAGCTTCCTCACGCGCACTTCGTAGTCGTCATTCTTGTAATCAATGCCATGTGTCAGGCCGAGCGGCTTGAGCTTGGCGAGCTTCTCCTCGCTGCTGGCGGTGCCGAAGAGCTCAAAGCCGAGAATGTGGCCGAGTTGAACGGCGGCAGTGCCCACACCTCCTGCGGCGGCGTGGATGAGGACGCGCGGACGAGGCTTGTCGCGGGCAGGCGCGGGCTCGATGGATTCCTTGAGCAGACCGGCCTTCCAGTAAAGAAGCCAGGCCGTGAGGTAGTTCACCGGGAAGGCGGCGCATTGAGCGGAGGACCAGCCTTCCGGTTGCGGCCAGTAGAAGCCTTCCGGTACGGCGACGTATTCGGCGCAGGCGGAGTGCTGCGCGTATCCCATAACGCGACGGCCGTCTTCGGTCACGCCGGCGAATTCGCGTCCCATGATGTAGGGCGGCGTAGGGCCAGCAGGGTAGCGGCCAAGCGCGCCGAGAACGTCGGCGAAGTTGATGCCGACAGCTTCCACCTGAACGAGAATTTCATGGGCGGTGGGGGTGGGAACCGGAACATCTCGGAGTTGCAGCGAGGCGGGACCGTCACACGAGGTCACGACGATGGCTTTCATGTGCAAGATTGTACGGCAGAATGACAGAACGCCATCGGGAGCGGCGTGAAGACAAAGAAAAACCGGCGCGTATTCTCCCCCGAGAAGTATTGCGCCGGTTCCAGTGCTCCCGGAAGTTACCCAGGAGAACTTAGCCGCTCATCTTCCCCTTGCGGGGCGGCTAAAGTTGTACAGATACTCTGCGCCCCAATCATGAAAGTGCGTGCCGGGGCTGCCTTCTCAAGGTGCCTTGTGCCGGACTGATTTACAATCAGAAATGTAGGGTTGACGATTACCAGTGAGATACTGTTGAAGAGCTGTGTTCCTGAAAGTTGTCATGCGGGACAAAGCCTGATACGGATATTCGCCCGAGCCTCTAAGGTCTTCGAGCAGAACTGAATGCACTGGTATATACTGCCACTACTTTTCCGTGCGGTGCGTGCGCACCGTACCGGCGGGTTTGAGCATCTCACATCCCCGGATCTTTCATATTCATGAAGTTGCACTGGCAGGTTTGTGGCTGGTGATTAACCGGGAGTGCCTGGCTTTTGGGGCAGCGTACCGTATGTAGTTGATATAGGGCCTTCAGGGAGGTCCTCTTGGATTTGTTCATAATCAGGGGTATTTTCGTTTTTCTTGTGGGCCTGGCTTGTTACCTGCTTCAGCCCTTTGGTGAACCTAGGCTTGTCGATACCGCTTTAGGCCTGGTGCTCGGCGGCAGCGTCATCCTGTTCGAGATTCGCCTGCGTACGATCAGTCTGAAGCGATTGATCGGTGCAGCCTTGGGCAGCGTGCTCGGCATTCTGGGAGCCTACCTTTTCAGCGTTGTAATCCGGAACGCCATTCCTGTGGGACATCTGCAGAGCTTCATGCAACTCATGGTGATGCTGGTCATGGCCTACGTTGGCCTGATTGTGGGCGCGGCCAAGGGTGATCTGCTGAACCTGGCGGCTCTGGGCGGAATTTTTGGCGGAGAAAAGCAGAACCGTCGCAGCTACAAAATTCTGGACACGTCGGTGATCATCGACGGACGCATCGCAGACATTGCCGAAACCGGATTTCTGGATGGCGTGCTGACCATTCCGGCTTTTGTGTTGCGCGAACTGCAACTGGTGGCCGACTCGGCTGACTCGCTGAAGCGCAACCGCGGCCGCCGCGGGCTAGACATTCTGCAACGGATTCAGAAGCTCACCAACATCCAGGTCACGATCGTCGAAGATGATTTTCCAGCTGTGCGCGAAGTGGATATGAAGCTGATCGAGCTTGCCAAGCTCTACGAAGGCAAGATCGTGACCAACGACTTCAACCTGAACAAGGTGGCGCAACTGCACGGTGTGGACGTGCTGAACATCAACGAATTGGCGAACGCCTTGAAGCCGATTGTGCTGCCCGGCGAAATCATGAAGGTCTTCATCCTGAAAGAAGGCAAGGAGTACAACCAGGGTGTGGCCTATCTCGATGACGGGACCATGGTGGTGGTGGACAACGCGCGCAAGATGATTGGCAAGACCATCGATATCTCCGTGACCAGCGTGCTGCAAACCACGGCAGGGAAGATGATCTTCGGCAAGTTCGACGAGCGCGGACAGTCTTCCGGCATGGCGAAGCCTGAAATGCGGCCCCCGGACCTGCGCAAGAGCAATCCTCAGCCCGCCTCGCCGGATCAGCAGGGAGCCCCGGCAGGCACCAACGCGCAGGAAGAGGAGTCGCGTTAAGCAACTCGTTCTGGAACGGAACCATGCGCGGGCTCCGGCTCGCGCTTTTTCATCCTCCAGAAGCGCGATTTGATGTTGTACGCGCTGCTCGTTATACTGACTAGCCGCTTATGAAAGTCTTCGTTATCATTCCCGCAGCCGGTTTAGGAACGCGCATGGGCGTGGCGCACGCAGGACAGCCCCCTTTGCGCTCCAAGCAGTTCATGGAACTCCAGGGAGTTCCGATTCTCATTCACACGCTCCGCAAGTTTGCCGCCGCTCCGCAGGTCGATTCGATCTGGATCGCCATGCGCAAGGCGGAAATCGAGAGCTTTGCTCCAATTCTCGACGCGGCCGCGCTCGGCAAGCCCGTGCATATGCTGGAGGGCGGCGAGCATCGTCAGGAGTCGGTGGGCAACGTGCTTGACGCGCTGCCAGCAAAGCCGGACGACTTGGTGCTGATCCACGACGCAGTGCGGCCATTCGTCTCACAGGAGACGATCGCCGGGGTGATCGAGCAAGCCAGACGCTACGGTGCGGCCATTGCCGGAGTCCCCGCGATTGACACCATCAAGCGGGTGGAACGCCGTGTCGAAGGCGCCGTTGTGGAGGCAACGATTCCTCGCGAGCAGATCGTACAGGCGCAGACGCCTCAAGGCTTCCGCTATGGACTGCTCAGCCCGATCTTCAACGAGGCCCGCATCGAAGGCTTCAAGGGGACCGATGAGGCCAGCCTGCTGGAGCGGGCCGGACAACCTGTACACGTTGTGATGGGCTCGACCCGAAATTTCAAGATCACGACCCAGGCAGACCTTGAACTGGCAGAGTTCTTTCTGGCGCAGGAACAGCGACAGGCCGAGAGCGTGAGCAGATGAGCATGCGCGTCGGCTACGGCTATGACTCGCATGAGTTCCAGTTGGGTGTGCCGCTGGTCATCGGTGGAGTGAAATTGGAGCACACGCACGGACTGGCGGGCCACTCCGATGGCGACGTGCTTCTGCATGCAATTACCGACGCCTTGCTTGGAGCTGTGGCCGCGGGCGACATCGGCAGCTTCTTCCCGCCCAGCGACCCAAAGTGGAAGGGCGCAAACTCCGTGGTGTTTTTGGAAGAAGCGATGCGCCAGATCGCAATGGCAGGCTACCGCGTGGTGAACCTCGACACCACAATGATTCTGGCAGCGCCAAAGATTGTGCCGCATGCGGAAAAGCTGCGCGCCCGGGTGGCGAAGCTGCTGAACGTCGCCTCCGACTGCGTAGGCATCAAGGCAAAAACGCCGGAAGGCACAGGAACCGGGAATGCAGCGATTGCCCACGCAGTCGTGCTGCTGGAGTCAATTCCGATGGAATCGCTACTGGAAGAGGCCGCGGTCGCCATAAGCGTAGAGAGTGAAGGAGAAATTTCCGGCGTGATTGACGGCAACGGCAACGGAAGGCACTAATACTGCGCGGGCTGATCTTGTCGATGGACGCAGTCTGGGCAGGGCATATCGGCGGCGTGGTGAGGGCCGGAATCAGCAGGTTACGCTTACATTTCCAGACAGTGTCATGTAACCTGTCATCATCGATCCAAATTGAAAGCGTAAGGCGGGCTGTGCTGTGGTCTGACCTTGCTGCCTTAAATTACAAAAATCAAGCGGGAAACGAGAGCCATGGGCCGCTTTCAGAGCATCATCATCTGAAGCGGGCTCGCCTGACAATATGGGAATTACTCCTGGAAATCTGAATCCTGCGCCGGTGAACGCTACCAATCGCCCGGCGATCAAGGTCTTTGTCGCAACCACGGTAATGCTGAGCTTCATCAGCTTCTGGCGTGCAGCGGCCATTGTGCTGAGCGACTTGGCTTCGTCGGCCTACTACGTGGGCGGCGATGCCGAGAACGTGATTGGCAAGAGTGCCCCGTGGTTCGTGCTGGCGGTCATGCTGTTCAGCTACGCGGTGCGATCTCTTTACATCGAGTCCAGCACGATGTTTGTGCGCGGTGGTGTCTATCGCGTGGTGAAGGAAGCGATGGGCGGCACGCTGGCCAAGCTCTCGGTATCCGCGCTGTTGTTTGATTACGTGCTGACCGGACCGATCAGCGCGGTTTCCGCAGGACAGTACCTGGCAGGCTTTGTGGCGGATCTTTCCGCTCGTGTCGGGCATCCGCTCAACATGGCCGGCTGGCGCGGAGATTACTTTGCCGCCGCGTTTGCGATCCTGGTGACGGTCTATTTCTGGTGGAAAAATATCCAGGGCATGCACGAATCCAGCGAGAAGGCTCTGCGCATCATGCAGGTCACCACCGTGATGGTGGTGATGTTGATTGTCTGGTGCCTGGTCACGCTGGCGTTACATCCGGAAACCCGACACCTGCCGCCGCTGCCAACGCACCACTCGATCATGGCGGCCAATGAAGCTTCTCATGGTGACACCTTGGGCTGGCTGGCACGCATGCCGATGCTTACCATGTTGCCGTGGATTCTCATGCTGGTCGGCTTCGGACATTCGGTGCTGGCGATGAGCGGCGAAGAATCGCTGGCGCAGGTCAACCGTGAGATTGAACATCCGAAGTTGAAGAACCTGGAAAAGGCAGGGGCTGTCATCTTCCTCTACAGCCTGCTCTTCACCTCCCTGGTCTCATTCTTTGCGGTGATGATCATCCCTGACGGTAAGCGTCCGGCGTACTTTGCCAACCTGATCAGCGGCCTGGCCATGGAAATGGCTGGCCCATACAACCTGAAGCTGATCTTCCAGGGCTTTGTGGTGCTGGTCGGAGTGTTGATTCTCTCGGGCGCGGTGAACACGGCAATTGTGGGCGCAAACGGCGTACTCAACCGCATCAGCGAAGACGGTGTGCTGACGCCTTGGTTCCGCAAGCCTCACACCAAGTACGGAACCTCGCACCGGCTGATCAACACGATCGCAGTGTTGCAGTGCCTCACCATCGTGCTCAGCCGCGGCAATGTTTACCTGCTGGCAGCGCTGTATGCTTTCGGCGTGATCTGGAGCTTTGCCTTCAAGTCACTGGCAGTCTTTGTGCTCCGCTTCAAGGAGCCCGGCCATCGCGACTTCCGCGTACCCGGCAACTTCCACATCGGCAAAACCGAGATTCCGGTCGGATTGGCGGCCATCACCCTTCTGCTGTTTGCGGTGGCTTTGATCAATCTGATGACCAAGCCCCTGGCGACCAAGGCTGGCATTGCGTTCTCGGTTTTCCTCTTTGTGGTCTTCACGCTCTCGGAAAAGCACATGCACCGGAAGCAACGCGGCGAGCACCACGAAATGAAAGAGGAGTTCCGCGTTTCAGAGCAGCCGTTGATTGACCGCGAAGAGATGAAGGTCAGGCCGGGGAACGTGCTGGTCGCGATCCGCGATCCGCGAAATCTTTATTACCTCGCAAACCTTCTGAAGAACACGGACACGACCAAGCAGGACATTGTGGTGATGACGGCTCGCATCTATCATCGCGAGCACACCTTCAGCGGCAGTTCCAGCATTGATAGTGGAGACCTGTTTGAAGAGTACGAGCAGCAGTTGTTTACCAAGGTCGTGGAACTGGCGGAAAAAGAGGGCAAGCACGTGGCGCTGATGGTGGTGCCTTCGGCCAACGTCTTCGACGCAATTCTGCAAACCGGTTCACGGTTGGAGTCGTCGCGTGTCGTCTGCGGCCTGTCCAACCGGCTGACCCTGGATGAGCAGGGCAAACTCACGGGTGATGCGTGGGAAAGACTGCCGGAACCGCGTCCGAACGTAGTGCTGGAAATTATCTCCCCTGATCAAACTGTGCAGGAGTACTTCCTGGGACCGCACACTCCCCGGCTGCGTGATCAGGACTTGGAACTGCTGCACAAAATATGGCTGGAGCTGAGCGAGGATCCCGACCTGGCTTCGCTGCACCATTACCACATTGTGGGCATGTCCCTGGAACGGCTTTACGAACGTCTGCACGGCCCACAGCGCGATGAGATTCTGGCGCTGCTGAAGCAGGAGCTGCGCAAACCGGACAAGGATCAACCCGCGGAGTAAGCAGGGTGGTTCGAGCGAGGTAAAAGCGCGGCCCGGGGATCGCGCTTTTTGTGTATGGAAAGCGAAAGGCTAACCGATGGTGGGAAACGTGCGGGAAATGCGGTCATGCCAACAGAGCATCTCCTCATCCACCATGGCCCAGAGAAATCCGAGCATCACCGAGGCGAGGGAGATGCACATAAAAATGGCACGGCTGCGCCGCTGTTCCCAGGGCGGAGCGCTGCCGTCAAAGGTGCTCAGGCGGATTCCGCGCCAGCTCATGCCTGGGGTGCGCCCGGCGTAGAGCAGAAACAAGTGTTGATAGACGGCCCACAACAACAGTGTCACGGCGCCCAGCACCATAAAAAACGGCTTGGTGTGTGGAATCCCAGGCAGGGCGTACCAGGCGATGCAGGCAAAAAGCATCCCGGCGGCCATGACTGCGCCCGTATCCACTAGAGAGGCCAGAATGCGGTCTGGGATGAGTGCCACTCCAAGAGGTATCTCAAACTCAGGCTCGCGCTGGCTCGAGCTCTCCTGTTCGCCGGCGTCAAGTCGAATCTCAGGGAATAGCGAACCCTGCACGGCCGGCATGATGTCTTCTGGAACTTCGAGGATGCGCGGACGGCTGTGCATCGGCTCCGCAAGTTCATCGCGCGAGGGTTGAGGCGCCAACGGAGGTTCCAGCAGCGGTCGCGGAAAGACGATTAGATTTCCCTGCACCATCTGCGTCGCGGCTTCGAGTGCGGCTTGTGCTGAAGTCTGTGGTTCAGGTATCGGCGCGACCTCCGGCTCGGCAATGTCCTCAGCACCAGCAATGCGATAGCGATCAAGCAGGGGATCACCTGAGACTACGGAGTGCATCTCAAGATCAGGAATCTGTTGCTCCTCGCTGGTGGGTGTCTGCAGTTCTCCCAGGAAGTCTTCGATACTCTGTTCTTCAGGTGCGGCCTCCCAGTTTTCAACGGGTGCGGCGGCTAGGGCCGCTCCGCTGCCCGAGCTTTGCGGGATGGAGCCGGCGTTGAGCGACTCAGAGTTGAGGCGGCGGTAATAGTTTGTATCAAAAGGGTTGCGCGCGGAGCTCTGAGCCTCGGGATTCCACGGCACGTGACGCCGTGGAACGCCGGGAATCGGTGACGGGTCTGCAGGGCCGAAGTCGAGGGCTGGCATTTCGTCGCTGCTCTTGCATTTGCGGCGGGCGCGATAGCTATTGACGCGGGAGGCAACATCGGCGCGCCATGATTCCTGATCGGCTGCCGATTGGCTGGAATCTCTCACAAATTCGGGTTGATCTGGCTCGGCTGAATGCATTCTAGGCCCTGGTTCCTCGGAGAAAATAGAGACACGCAAAATGTCCACGGTTTCAGAGGTGGTGAGGGTGCCGCGCGATTGCGAAACACGCGCGGCCACGGAAGGCACGGAGCACGTGCAGTGGGTACCGCAGAGCGGACAGTCCATGAGCGAATTGTGAGAACTGCCAGAGCGTGCAAAGGTTTTCCGAAGCGTTGAACTTTGTGGCAGGCGGTCGCGCGTGCTACCTTGCAACCGAGCGCTGTTCGCATACCACTGGAGCGGCAAAACGCATCCCGATGACCCTTCGCACTTTGAGAATTATCACACTCACGTTTGTAAGTCACCTCCTGATGGTTCCGCTGGCATTAACCAGTCAGTTGCCCGCACCTGCTCAGGGAGTTTCGTCGGGCGCTCCGCTGCCTTCGCAGGAAGTAACCATCAGGGCGCGGCAACAGGAGAAACAGGGTGACGTGTATCAGTTGGATGGCGACGTGGAAATTCTGTTTCAGAGCTACGTCATGCGCGCCGAACATGTGACCTACCATGACGACACAGGGGCAATGGAAGCGACCGGAAGGGTGGTCTTCGACGGTGGCCCGCATGACGCTCACATCGTCGCCGGGCACGCTAACTACAATGCAAAAAATGAGACTGGAACGTTCTATGACGTAACCGGTACTTTTGGCGCCGTCGTGCGCGGCAGCAGCGTGGTTCTAACCACCAGCAATCCTTTCTTGATCATAGGGCGGGTGGTGCAGAAGGTGGGCCGTGACCGCTACATCGTCACCCACGGCAGCATCACATCCTGCGCCGAGCCCAAACCGGACTGGACCTTCAACGCGGAAAAAATCGATGTGGTGGCGGGCGAAGACGCAAAACTTTACCACTCGACGTTTCGTCTGTTGAATCTGCCAATATTTTATTTTCCCTTTACCCAGACTCCGGCCTCGGCGATGTCTCGTACTACCGGATTTCTTTTGCCTTCGGTGGGCGAATCCAGCACCAAGGGTTTTATGCTCGGCGATTCGTTCTACTGGGCGATCAACCGTTCGAGCGACTTGACGTTGGGAGGCGAATACCTTTCCGCACGCGGCTGGAGCCAGACGATGCAGTACCGGGCGCGTCCCACCGAGAACAGCTCACTTGAGCTGCACTACTATGGCGTGCTCGATCGCGGCATCAACGTTCAGCAGGTGCAGAATGGAATCGAAAGAACCGTCCATCAGGCACAAGGTGGCGAAGAAGTGCGCCTGCTCGGAGCCGACGACCAGGACCACTGGCGCACCTCCGCCAGCATCGATTACCTCAGTTCGTTCCTTTTCCGCCAGGCTTTTTCGGTGAGCTACACCCAGGCCGTGAATTCCGAAGTGAGATCGGTGCTCTATGCCTCGCATAACCTGGATGGTTTCTCCATTAACGCCAGTGCCGGACGCTACCAGAATTTCTACCAGGATCCTGTGACCACAACGTACTCCGACCAGATCAAGATTCTCCACCTGCCGATGGTTGAGGTGAATGGGCTGGAGCAGCGCCTGTCCTCGTCCCCATTCTTTTGGGGGGTGGATACGAGCGCAGGCGGATTGAACCGCAGTGAGCCGGGTTTCGTCACCGCCAACCTGGTGGGGCGCCTTGACGTTCGTCCCCGCATCGCGCTGCCACTGCAATGGAAGGGATGGGATCTCCGCCCCGAGGTTGCCATGCAGGATACGCTGTACACACAGCAGGTCGGGGCTTCTGCCACAAATCCGCTTGGAGTGCCAAGCGGCGATGGACTAAACCGCCGCGCCTTGGAAACATCGGTCGAGTTGCGTCCTCCGGTGCTGGAGAAGGTGTTTGATAAGCAGCTATTCGGAAGCACTTTCAAGCACGTCATTGAGCCCGTCTTCACCTACCGATACACCACGGGCGTGGACAATTTCCAGAACATCATCCGTTTTGACGGTACGGATATTCTGAGCAACACCAGCGAGTTCGAGTACGACATCATTCAACGCATCTACGGGCACCGCCATTCCAATCGGCACGAGCCGGGCTGTGAGGCAATCGCGGCCTCGAGCGCAGGACATCCGGGAAAATTGCCACCCTCCTACATCCCCGGCATCAGCGCGGTGTCCCCGAAATGTGAGGACGAAAGCAAGACCACGCGCGAGCTGTTGAGCTGGGAAGTGAAACAGAAGTATTACTACGACGCAAGCTTCGGCGGAGCCCTGGTTCCCGGCCGCCGCAATGTGTTTACTGATACGGTTGACCTCTCAGGTATCGCCTTTCTGGATTCGCCGAGAGTTTGGAGCCCGGTGATCAGCAAGCTTCGTTTGCAGACTTCGGCGAATACCGACGTGCAGTGGCAGCTTGACTACGACTCTGTGCATGGACGCATCAACTCCAGCGCTGCTTTCGCGGAGTATCGCTTGGGCGAGTACTTTTTCGGAGGCAGTCACTCGTTCTTCCATGTGCCCGCCAACTCGGTTACGGAGATTTACACGAACGAACCGCTGGTCTTCAATCAGTTCCGCATCCTCGCGGGCTACGGACACCCAAACAAGCGAGGCTTCGCCGGAGGCGCCAGCATAGGCTATGACCAGAACCTCGGGTTTCTGCAATACGCCGCCGTGCAGACCAGCTACAACACGGACTGTTGCGGCTTGAGCTTCGAATACCGTCACAACAACGTCCCCGGTGTGAACGTGGAAAACCAGTACCGCTTCGCCTTCACCATGGCCAATATCGGAACATTTGGAAATATGCGGCGGCAGGAGAGGCTGTACTGATCGCCGAAGACCTTTGTGGAGATGACCATGTTTGAGCGCGAGCAATCTTCGCTGCGGAGGGCTGCCGCTTTCTGTTACGCTGAACCGTTCCGATGAAGAAGAATTCCATTCTCCTTTCCGTTTGTAGTTGTGTTCTTGCCGTGGCTGGCGGTTGTGCCGCGCCGGGTCCGCCGCAGCCCCCATCGCTACGCCTGCCCATGACCGTGGATAACCTTACTGTCATGCGCAAGGGAAGCCGCGTTATTTTAAGCTGGTCCGCGCCTGAGGAAACCACTGATCACCAACCGATGCGCTGGCCGACGGTTACCCGCATTTGCCGCGTGCTTAACCAGTTCCCCACCAATGCGTGCGGCGTTCCGGTCAGAGAGGTTAACGCCAGCGAGTTGGTCTCCACGCTTCCGGCGGCGCGCAAGCCCATTGTTTCCTTCGAAGACGTGCTGCCGCCAGCGCTGATTTCTGAACAGAACCAAGCTACCTACGCCGTCGAAGTGGTGAATCAGCGAGGACACTCCGCCGGGCTCTCGAACCAGGTTCGCGTGCCCCTGCTGCCTACTCCGCCTCCGCCAATGGAGTTCCGTGCCTTGATAGACGCGCAAGGGCCACTGCTGCAGTGGAACGCGGCTCCAAGTCCTGCGGACTCCTCCGGCGTGTCGTACCGGCTTCGCATCTACCGGAAGCTTCGCGGAAAAGGCGAGTTTTCCCTATCCAGCGAAAAGCCGTACCGTCCCGGTGAGGAAGAAGCGCGCGACGCCAACTTCGAGTGGGAGCAGGAGTACGACTACAAGATCGCTACGGTCACCGTGCTTGCCACGGAAGGTCGCCCCACGACCGAGGTGGAAGGCGATGACAGCAGCGTCGTGCATCTTGCCACCCATGACGTTTTCCCGCCCGCCGTTCCCACTGGCTTGCAGGCTGTCTTTAGCAGTGTGGGCCAGAAGCCGTTCATTGATCTGACATGGGCGCCAAACACCGAAAGTGATCTTGCGGGATACCTGGTATATCGTCGGGCCGCGGATTCAAATGGTGTCGCCGTCTCGGCGGGCACCGTCAAGGCTCCGGCATGGCGTGACAATGACGTCAAACCCGGACAGAGGTACTATTACACGGTCTCGGCCATTGACTTGCGTGGAAATGAGAGCGCGCAGTCTTCGCCGGCCGAAGAATCGGTTCCCCGGGAGGTTCGATGAAATTCTGCCGCTTTCTTGGAACGGACGGATCGCGTTTCGGACTGGTTGAGACGCGCGACGGCCATGACTTTATTATCAGCGAACTGGGCAGCCCGCAAATGCAGGTCAGCGGCGCTGGCGTTCCCGAACAGATCGTACTGCCTGAGATCGGCTCGGGAAAAACCATCGATGAACCTTTTCCGCTGGAGCGCGCCAAACTGCTCACACCGTTTCCAATCGTCAGCAAGATCATGTGCGTCGGCCGTAACTATGCTGCGCACGTCCGTGAACTGAATCATGAGATGCCGAGCGAGCCGCTGATTTTTAGCAAGCCTCCTTCTTCGTTGCTGGCGCCCGGTGGTGAGATCGTGCGCCCATCCATCAGCCAGCGCGTGGACTACGAAGGAGAACTCGGAGTTCTCATCGGGCGACGCTGTCACCGGATGCGGGAAGGTGAGAGCGCGAAGGACTACATCCTCGGCTACACCATCGTGAATGACGTAACCGCGCGCGATCTGCAGAACAAAGACGGCCAGTGGACGCGCGCCAAAGGCTTTGACACCTTCTGTCCCTTCGGTCCCATCATCACGACGGAGTTGGAGCCATGGAACGGCATTGCGGTGCAAACCCGGGTCAACGGAGAAGTACGTCAGGACGGCAATACCCGCGACATGATGTTTTCCATCGACCGGATCATTCAGCACATTTCGCAGTTCTGCACCCTCCTGCCGGGAGATCTGATTGCCACCGGTACGCCCGAGGGCGTTGGACCATTGCAGAACGGCGACGTAGTGGAGGTTTCCATTGATGGCATCGGAACCCTTCGTAATCCAGTGGTCAACGGATAGGCTGCCTTTTGCAGAGTTCAAGAGCGCGAGTCCATGGCTCGCGCTTTTTCACCTCCGTTAAACGGCAGCGGTCTTTGCCACCGCACTCCGGATTCGTAGTAAATTCAAAAGAGAGCGGAACATTCATCGCTCGGCACTGAAGTCATGGCCCTGATTCGTATCTACACTCTTACCGGCGCCCTCGTGATCGCCGCCGCCAGCTCTCTGCTCTTCTTGCGCAGGGGCAAGAAAACTCCTGAACAACGTGAGGCTCTGCGCCGGCAACGCATCAACGCCAGCGGACGCATCACCGATGGAACCGTGCTTGACGTGCAGGAATTCGACTCCGGCACAGGCCACACGGTGCAGATGGTGATCTACAACTATGACGTGGCCGGCGTTCAATACGAGTGTTCGCAAGATGTGACTCACCTGCGCCAATATGTTGACCTGCACTCCTGCCGCATCGGCGTTGCCAACAGCGTCAAGTACGACCCGCGCAGTCCCGGAAACTCGATCGTGGTTTCCGAAACCTGGTGCGGACTGCGCACCTGAGAGTTTTCGGCCGCCACTTACCGTTGTCAGCACTCGGCACGGATGACTGCCAATCTTCGCGCCTCAAGCACCTTCCCTATTGCCAGCGCAGTCTAATACCCGTATTAAGTAGCATCCCGCAGCGTTTGGGGGTGAACGCATACTGCTGCGAGGAGGATGGCAAATCATGGGAGAAATCAGCGATCGGCATCCATTGCGTCAGCTTTTGTCGGAGAAGATTGCGCAACACTTCGGCCAGGAAATGGGCCTTCGCGATGAGGAAATCTGGGCCTATCTCGCCAACCTGCTCACTGAGTTCTGCGACGCGCGAAATCTTTACGCGCTGAAGAATGCGCAGGGGCGTTCACTTGATGACGTAGGCGAGATGCTGCTCGAAAGTGATCCGATCTTCGGTGAAGCCAACTCGTTTGACCGAGAACGGCAGGTGCGAAAGCACATCGGCGACTTCACGCTCTTCTATAGCGGAATGTTCCCCGAGTCGATCAATCGCTTCCGCCTCCGTCGGCAGCGTCTGGAGAGCATGATTGACTTTGTTCATGCCGGCAAGGAGAGCTACTTCATCGTGAGCCAGTTCGACCAGATGGAGTACAGAAAAGTGGCTCCGCTGTTCGGCCGCCTCTCGAAGCAATTTGAAACCTGCGTCTTCGGTCTGAATCTGGTTCGCAAGGAACTCACCGAGATGCAATATGCGCTGGTTCGTCCGAATGACCTTTTGATGTGAAAGCGCGGCTTTGCTCAGCCCTCAGGCGCAGGTGCATCGTTCCGTCGATAAAAACTGAGCGCGCTCTCGCTCTGCTTCAGCAAGCGATAGCGTCGCAAGTCTCCTTCGCCGTCGCCGGGATCGAATCGCTTTTCGTGTTCAGCCACCACGATTCCGCCATCGAGCAGAAGACTTCCGCGGGCAATGATCCGCAGAACCTCGCTATAGGCGCCGTGAAGCCGGTAGGGAGGGTCGAGAAAACAGACGTCGAAGCGCACACCAGCTTTGTCCCATTGACGCAGGGCATCGGCGGCAGTGCGCTCGGCCACTTCGTCGGCCTCCACTCCCAGTGTCGAGAGGTTCTGGCGGAGCACGTTGGCGGCGTTGCCGCTGGATTCTGCGAAATGAACCGAAGCTGCGCCTCGGCTAAGTGCTTCAATGCCCACCGCTCCTGTCCCGGCGAAAAGGTCGGCCCACGCGCAACCGTCAATCATTCCGGCGGAGGCGAGTACATTAAACAGAGTCTCTTTCAGCCGGTCATAGGTCGGGCGTGTCTCCAAGCCTTCCAGGCTCTTCAATGTCCGGCTGCGAAACTTTCCCGCAATCACTCTCATCAGACTCTTCTACTCCCGGCCCTCTGCCGTGTAGTGTATTAGTAACGGGTTTTTCCAAGACAAGGCAAATTGCATGAGACGCTGGTCCATTCCGGTTTTAGATATCTTCGGTATTCACTTCCGCGTGCACTTCAGCTTTCCGCTGATGTTCTGCATGATCTGGATCCTGGAGGCCGGCCACGGACCGCAGGTTGGATTGCGTAGCTTTGCGCTGATGCTGATGGTGCTGTTCGCCGTCATGGCACACGAACTGGGCCACGCGCTGGTGGCGGTGAAACATGGTATCAAGGTCCGCAGCGTAGTACTGCTGCCCATTGCCGGAATTTCCATGCTAGACGAGCAGGCACAGCGTGGAATGGATGCGCGTCGCGAGATTCTTATTGCGCTTGCCGGACCTGTGGTGAACTTGGCGCTGGCGGTACTGATCGGAAGCTCTATTCTCATCTTCCGTCCACAAGTGCAGTTGTTCAGCTTCCCGTGGCTTACTCCGTTCGATTTGCCGCGCAGTTTGGCCTGGGCACAGTTATTCGTCGGCGGGCTGAACCTGCTGCCGGCCTATCCCCTGGACGGAGGACGCATTCTTCGCGCCGTGCTGGCCTGCAACGGAGACCAGGTTACGGCCACGCGCCGAGCCGTTTCCATCGGACAGTTCTTTTCCCTCGGACTATTTCTCTGCGGCGGCGCCGTCTTCTTAGGTTCCAACTCCAACAATCTGTGGATCATGATGGCAGGCGTGTTTCTCTTCCTGGCAGCCCAGTTGGAAGACCGCAGCATGATTCTGCAGGCCGTGCTGGAGCGCGTGCGCGTGCGCGACGTGATGATCACCGATTTCGTCACGCTCTCTCCTGCCGAGACCCTGGCCGAGGCCCTGCAACGCTCCATGGACCCGCCACAGGAGGAGTTCCCCGTGGTGCGCGGCACAGACATGGTAGGCGTAATCAGCCGCCAGCAGATGGCCGAGTGCATGCAGGAAGAAGGGAACGGCTACGTGCAATCCGCAATGCGCCGCGAGTATCTTGTCGCGGGACCGCAGGAATCGTTGGCCGCCGTATTGCGCCGCATCGGACGCAGCAGCTTGGCGATG
>Ga0302319_10004440_pt1 | contig 28818 bp, 23 predicted proteins | sample Bog_T0_2_FD_203319 | JGI IMG/M metagenome (GOLD analysis project Ga0302319, IMG submission 203319) | Peat permafrost microbial communities from Stordalen Mire near Abisko, Sweden - Bog_T0_2 | ecosystem: Environmental > Terrestrial > Soil > Wetlands > Peat | place: Sweden: Abisko, Stordalen Mire... | reverse complement strand
AAGAAGAACCCAACGAAAGCAAGACGCAGCATCGCCAAAGGCGCGCTTGCCGGCCTGGTCGGCGGCATCGCCGGAGCCGGCGCGAAGATCATCGCCGAGCAGCTCTTTCCCCCGCGCATCGAGGGTCAGACGCCGCCGCCGGTCGTTCTCGCCGAGCAGGTCGCCGGCCACAGCCTTCCCGAGGGCGAGCGCAAACTCGCCCTGCAGGGCATTCACTGGATCTTCGGGGCCCTCGCCGGCGCGGTGTATGGCGTACTGGTCGAGTTCGAGCCATCTCTCGGAGCCTGGCGCGGCGCGGCCTTCGGCATCACCCTCAACCGCCTGACCCACGAATCGCTGCTGCCGAAGATGGGCCTCTCCGCTCCTCCCGATCGCCAGCCCACGCAGGAGCGCATCAGCGAGTGGGTGACCCACGCCACCTACGGCATCGCCACCGACACGGTTCGCCGCGCCGTCCGCCGCGGGCTCTGACCGGTTCGACCAGGGATCGACCACGCTCCTCGCCGCTACACTATAGCTTCATGCCCATTTTTCTCACAACCATTGAGGCGCGCGTGCTGGGCGCGCTCGTCGAAAAAGAAACCACTACGCCGGAGTACTATCCTCTTTCGCTGAACGCACTGGTTAACGCCTGCAACCAGAAAAACAACCGCGAGCCTGTGATGCAGCTGGATGAAGATGCGGTGCGCCTGGCGCTCCATCGGATCGAGGACCAGAACCTGGCCGGCGCGACCCGCAACGCCGACAGCCGCGTCGCCAAGTACGAGCACCGCCTGCAGGAGGTTTTTAATTTCACCCGCGGCGAGACCGCGGTGATGTGCGTCCTCCTGCTGCGTGGACCGCAGACGCCCGGCGAGCTGCGCAGCCGCACCGAACGCATCAACCGTTTTGAGGAACTCGATGACGTGCTGTCCGTCCTCAATCGGCTCATGCAGCGCGAGCCCTCACTGGTAAAGGCTCTTCCGCGTCAGCCGGGGACGAAGGAAATTCGCTACATGCACCTGCTCTCGGGCGACGTGGAATTTTCAACGGACCGCGCTCAGGTTGTGCCCATGGAACGAATCTCGGAGCGCGCAGCGTCGGGACCTGCCGCCGCTGAACGTCTGCAACAACTGGAATCTGAGGTCGCCGGGCTGCGCCATGATGTCGTCGAGCTGAAGCACCAAATCGAGTCGATTCTGAGAAGCCAGCCTTAACCTTGCCCCTGCGCATCTACGGCGAAATACTATTTCTGCGGCCGCTCAACCGAGGACTACGCCATGCCCATCATCCGAAATTGCCCTTCCTGCAGAAAACCGAATCGCATCCCGGCGAGCCACCTGGCCGACACGGGCCGATGCGGCGCCTGTAAAAACCCGCTGCCGCCGATGGCAGATCCAATCGAGGTCAGCACCGAGGAGTTCGACGAGATTGTCCGCGATAGTAAGGTTCCGGTCTTCGTCGATTTCTGGGCGGCGTGGTGCGGCCCATGCCGCATGGCCGCGCCCCACGTTGCGCAAGTGGCGCACGACCTTGCCGGCCAGGCCGTCGTCCTCAAGGTCGACACCGAGCGCTTCCCGCAACTCGCTGCCCGCTACAACGTGCAGGGCATCCCCAACTTTGCTGTATTTTCGCGCGGCAACCTCGCGTTTCAGCAGGCCGGGCTGGTCGACGCGAACACGATGAAGAGCTGGCTCGCCCGCGCCGCCTGAGCACCTGGAACAAGTTCGCCAACTCCGTCTGTTGATGGGGAACCTTGCCTCGCGTTCCGGGGTCTATAAAAACGGAGGAACCATCGGAGGGCCATGAGCCTCAGCGACGCCAGAAGCCTGAACGCCGAACCTAATGTCACGCCGTTGATCGATGTCTTGTTGGTGCTCCTGATCATCTTTATGGTGATTGTCCCGGTGACTCCAAGGGGCCTGGAGGCGATTCTGCCGCAACAACCCAGTACCGCACAGCCGATGAAAACGCAGACGCTTGTCGTGCAGGTTCTCGCTGGCCCGGCCGGCCCGATTTACAAGATCAACGATGAAAGAGTGGAAGGAAGGGCTCAGTTGGCTTCGGAGTTGGATCGCATTTACTCGATCCGGGCGGAGAAAGTGCTGTTTGTGAAAGGCGATCCCGCATTGGATTTTGCATCCATCGCCGACGTGTTGGACCTTGGCCGGGCGCTCGGCATCGACCACGTCGGCATTCTGACGCCAGCGCTGGAAGCACGCTGATCGGACTATAGATCGTTCGCTCTGCTTCTTCGCTGACCGTGTTTCTGCTGACCGGTCTTGAGCTAACCGCTAGCCGCTGACCACTTCTCCGCTCGCCAGTTCTTCGGCAACGTGCTCGCTTTCCTCGGTGACCTTCTTCAGCGAAACGTGGTCCAAACGCGCCCAGACAAGCCCTATCGGGACAATTCCGAGGAACGTGATCAGCAACAGAGTCGCGGCGCAACCCATCGCCGCCTCCGGTGCAGCGCCCAGGAACTTCGTGATGGCGCCCGCGACCAGGCCGACCTGGGTGAACCAACCGATCACGGGAAGCTGAATGACACTGGCTCCGCCGCTGACAATCATCAGCAGCACACCTTTGCCCGGCGTCATCGCCGCCAGTGCTGGACTGGCGACGAACGCCAGTGTCGTCTCAAGATAGGCGAAAGCAATCATCACCCACATGCCCAGAGACAACGCAGCCGCGACTGCGAAATCGGACAACGACCGGATTGTGTCGAGGCCGGAGTGAAAGGCCCGGATCTTGCTGGCCACGGATTGCCCAAAGCCTTTGGAAATGCGGCCGCACGCGCCGCCAAGAACAGACGCCACCACGCCTCCCCAAAGACGCACGGCGATCAGAAACAATGTGCCGAGGACGGTCAGAGCCAGCCCCCAGTATCCGGCCTTGCGCATGACATCGGGATGGGGCAGCGAACCGCGCGGTGACAGCAGGATCACCGACGAGGTGATCATCGCCATCGATCCCGCGTCGAAAAGCCGCTCCACGATGTACACGGCGATCTGCGAGCTGATCGGCAGGCCTGTCTTCTTCGAGACCAGATAAGGACGCACGAGGTCAGCCACGCGGCCGATCAGAGCCACTGCGGTAAAACCGATCACCTGGGTTCCCAACAGCGACAGCGGCGTCAGCTTCTTCTTGTGCCGGACCAGCCATACCCAACGAACCGAGCGTACGACATACCCGGCGTAGATCAAGGCGAGCGCGAAAGCCATCCGGCGCCAGTCGGCCACGCGCAGCTGCTGTCCAAAGACGCGCCAGTCAAAATGAATGCGATGGCGCCCGAACCAGATGAGCGCGATCATCGCCAGCACGACAAGGATCGCCACGATCCGGTTTCTGTTCGATTTCAAATCAGAACTCCATCTACGAAGAAAGAGAGGGAAGAGGCCGCTCCAGGGGTCAGTGCGCTACCGAAGAGCGCAATGCAGCGGGATGCCGCAATGCATAGCGGCGGTTGTATTCGTGAATCACACGCGCCACATAGGCGCGCGTTTCGCGATAGGGGGGAATTCCATGCCAGCGATCGACAGCCGCGGGACCGGCGTTATACGCGGCCAGCGCGAGCGGCAGGCTGTCGTTGTACCGCCTCAGCAGCGAATCGAGATAGGCCGTTCCGCCCTGGATGTTGTCGCCCGGGGCGAAGGTGTTCGAGACGCCCAAATCGGATGCCGTTCCAGGCATCAGCTGCATCAATCCCTGCGCGCCCGCGCGGCTTACGGCATGCGCGTGACCATTGCTCTCCTGTCGCACGACGCTGGCCAGCAAGTCGGCGTCGAGATTGTAGGCCATTCCCGCCTTGCTCAGCAGCGGCTGAAGATCCGCATCCGTCAGTTTCTCCGGAACGGCGATCGGGCCGGGGGTAGCGCTGGCGTCCTCCGATGCAACGGGCTTCGGCCAATCCACGGGCTCGGTGGCAACGATGTCCGAAGCGTCGACTTCCAGAAAGCTGGAGCCGGCCGCATCCATGTAAAGCCGCACCTTGCCGCTCACCGTTGCACGATGATCGCAGAAGAGATCGAACCCATTTTTCAGAGTGACGTGCTCGGCGGCATACGCGGGAAAGGCCAGCGAGGCCACGGCAATCGGGGCACACCAGATCGCAGCACACCGGATTAGAGCATACAAGGTTGTCCGGAAGCGGCTCATTTCTCTTTACTTTACCATTCCAATGACGCGCTCTGGCAGCAAACGCTCCCACCTTGGTACCACTTTAGTTGGTTTCTATAGTGGCATTTTCGTCGACAACCATCTCTCCATCGCCTGCAAAATTGCCATGCCGGACGGATAAAACGCCCTCGACGACCTGGGCCACACCGTCTTCATCATTCGACGGGGCCAGCTCCCAGCCACGCTGCTGCGCCAGTTCGACGAGATCCGGCGCTCCGTTGGCTACCATGAAAGGCCGCCCCGCGAATTCCAGCATCTCGAGGTCGTTCCAGTTGTCGCCAATCGCCAGAATCTCCTCGCACGCCAGACCCCGCTGCTGCGCAAGACGCCGCAATGCCGCGCCCTTCGAGCAGCCCGGCGGCAGGATATCGAGAATGATCAGGTCCCGCGATAGGTACTCAGTCCGATGCATCTCGATGGACGACCCGAGCGCACTTTCGCCCAGCCGCTCCTCCGCGCGCCGCATCTCTTCGACTCCACCACATACCATTCCCTGCACGGGCGCGTCGCCTGCATCGAAGGCGCGCTCCAGCGGTCGAACCTCCGTGATCGAGGCCCGGTTCGCCTCCACCCACATCGAAACCCGCCCGTGCAGTGCCTCAATCGACTCGAGTACCAGCTCGCCCAGCCCCTCGCGATCAAAGGTGAAGACAGTAGTCCCAAAAGGCCGCAGCAGCGGGCACAGAGCGCGCGCCGTTGCGATGGGGAGTTCGAAGCGATCGATCGCCTGGCCGCCCATGGTGCGCGTGGCGGTGCCGTTCGAGGTGATGAACACCGTTTCCGGTTTAAGCCCGATTGGATCGATCAGTGGGAGCGCATACGCCTGGCGTCGACCGGTGGCGATCACGATTTCGATTCCCGCCGCCTCAGCTTCCCGTAGCGCGCGGCAGGTTCGACTTGTCACGATCGTTCCGCGCGATGGCAACAATGTGCCGTCGATATCCAGGACGATCATCCGCACAGGGGGAACCATCTGCCTTCAGTGTAGGGGAACGCGGTACGACGAAGATGAAAGTTCAAACGCGCCGTTCGCGAAAGAATTCGCGTAACAACTCGCCACATTCTTCCGCCAGAACGCCCGCCGTGACTTCCATCAGATGATTCAACTTCGGATGGTTGAGCACTGCGAGCACCGATCCAGCTGCTCCGGTCTTGGGATCCGCCGCTCCGTAGACCAGCCGCCCCAGGCGCGCATGGATCATCGCCCCTGCGCACATCGCACACGGTTCGAGCGTGACGAACAGCTGGCAATCGACCAGCCGGTAGTTGCCGATATCCTGCGCCACGGCCCGCATCGCCACAATCTCCGCATGCGCCGTCGGGTCTGTATCGCGGAGCACTCTATTCTGTCCGCGCGCGACAATCTCGCCTCGCATCACGGCGACCGCGCCGATGGGGACTTCGCCCGCCTCGGCGGCAGCCCGTGCCTCGTCCAGAGCGGCGCGCATCAGGGTCTCATCGGTCTCAGGCATTTTTGTGATGGACCGAAGCGGCCGCCGGTTGCTGTTGTGTCATGCAATGCAGAGTGCCCAGCCCCCAGACCAGGTCCCCGCAATAGATGCCCACCACTTCGCGAGAGGGAAATACTTCCGCAAGAATATTGAGGGCGCTGCGATCGGAGGAACGGTTGAAGGTTGGCACCAGAACAAGGTCGTTGGCGATGTAGAAATTGGCGTAGCTCGCGGGAAGCCGCTGGCCCTGAAAAATAATTGGCGGCGGCATGGGCAGCTCGACGATCGCAAAGGGCTTGCTTTCGAGGTTGCGCGCCGATTTGAGCCGGTCCAGGTTTTCGGCGAGTGGCAAATGATTATCGTCTTCCCGATTTGGCTCAACCACGGTGACAATTGTGTTTGGGCCAACGAATCGAGTGATGTCGTCCACGTGGCCGTGCGTGTCGTCGCCCGCGATCCCAAGGTTCATCCACAGGACCTGATCAACTCCCAGGTAGTCGTGCAGGATCTTCTCGAGTTGCTCGCGGCTCACCCCGGGATTACGCTGCTGCACCTCGCTCAGCAGGCACTCTTCCGTTGTAATCAGCGTGCCCGCACCGTTCACGTCGATCGATCCACCCTCCAGAACGACGCGCTGCGCCCCCTCAGCCGTCTCCACCGTCGGCATCCACTGCGGCAAGTTCAGCAATTCTGCCACACGCTCCGGGATTTGGTCGTCGAGATGCCAGTCGGGATACTTCGCCCAGGCGTTAAACCTCCAGTTTGTAACAGCCATTGTATCTGTTTCAGATACGGCCTCGCCCGGACATCTTCTTTTCACAAAAATCGGCCCCGAATCCCGCGTCCAGACCCGATCCGTTGGCCACAGATGAAAATGCACCCGAGCCAGATTCGCGCCCGTGCGCTTCAGAACCTCTCGCGCCCGCTTCTCATCCGCTGCTTTATTAACCAGGATATGGACATCTTCAACCCGGACCAGATGCCCTACGATCTCCGCATACACCCAGGGAATTGGCTGAAATTTTCCCGGCCAGTCCTCGGGGTTGTGCGGCCAGGCGATCCAGGTCGCTTCATGTGGCTCCCACTCGGCGGGCATCCGATAGCCGAACTCGCGCGGCGTCTGAGTACTCGGCAACAAGCCCGTCCGCTCTTCATTCATTTGCCATCGCCATCCAGATAGCGGCTCGTGATCGGCCCGTACGCATCAATCCTGCGATCCCGCAGAAAAGGCCAGTTGCGCCGCGTCTCCTCCATCTGCCGCAGATCGATCTCGCCAATCAGGATCTCTTCGCGATCATGCGCCGCTTTCGCGATCACACGTCCGAAAGAATCCGCCAGAAACGAACCGCCCCAGAACTCCAACCCCGGCCCATCAGCGCGATTGCCGCGCACATCGCCGTGCTCCAGGCCAACGCGGTTCACCGCCGCCACATACACACCGTTGGCGATAGCGTGCGCGCGCTGGATCGTCTGCCAGGCCTCGTACTGCGCCTCTCCGAACTGCTCCTTCTCGTGCGGATGCCACCCAATGGCGGTTGGATAAAACAAGACATTGGCGCCCTGCAAGGCAGTGATCCGCGCCGCCTCCGGATACCACTGATCCCAACAGACCAGCGTCCCGATTTTTCCCGCCGATGTATCAAACGCCCGAAATCCCAGATCTCCCGGCGTGAAGTAGAACTTTTCGTAGTAAAGCGGATCTTCCGGGATGTGCATTTTGCGATATAGGCCGGCGATGTGCCCGTCCTTCTCCAGAACCACCGCTGTGTTGTGATACAGGCCCGGCGCGCGCCGCTCAAACAGAGACGCCACCACAACCACTTTCTCCTCGCGCGCCACAGCGCCCAGCTTGTCCGTGCTCGGCCCCGGAATCGCTTCTGCAAGATCGAACAACGCAATGTCTTCTCGCTGACAGAAATACTGCGCGCGAAACAGTTCTGGCAGACACACGACCTCGGCGCCCTGGCGAGCCGCCTCGCACACCCGCTCCGCCGCCTTCCCCAGATTCTCATCGGGGTCAGTTCCACAACTCATCTGAATCAGCCCGACACGAAATTTCTTCTGCTCACTCATATGTGCTCTTGTGACTGTTACAAATCATGTGAAACAAGCAAAAGGCGCAGGCCATGTGGCCCACGCCCCTGACCACAAGCCGCCGTGTTTACTCGAAAATCAGAATCGCCGCGGCAATGGTGGTCGTCCACAGACCGCGTTTGTCGCCGATGGCCGACTGGGTCACGTTGGCGGTGCGAACAATTTTGTTCGAGATCCGGTAAATCTCCTTTTTCTCGTCCCAGCTCTTGTCGGGATCGAAATCCACGTCCAGCGTCGTCGCCAGCATCTCGGCCGCCAGCTCCTCGGCGTATTCACCGGCCTGATCTTCCGTCTCGCCAAAGCTGTGATGTTCGCTTAAGTAACCGTAAGTGTTACGATCACTCGGAATCGCGACCCCGATGCTGGAGGCCACAAGCCGATGCGGCTCGCGCGTGGAGTTTTCCGCGACCACCGCGAAAACCACCTCGCCGGGACTCAGGTATTTCAGTCCTTCTTTGCGGGTTATCAGCTTTGCCTGGGGCGGGAAAATAGAAGAGACGCGCACCAGATTGTGCGCCGCAACGCCGGCATCGCGCAGTGCCAGCTCAAAAGAGGTTAGCCGTTCCTTGTGTTTTCCGACACCCTTGGTGAAAAACAGCCGCCTCGGGACCATGCTTTTTCCCAATTCTCAACTCCTCCGCATTCTCTGACTTCCGGCGTGCTCACTTCCGGGGAAAAACCGAACCCCGTTGAAACTTATCACAGAGAAGAGGCCGCTGGGAGCGCTGATCGAACGAATTCACGCCGTTTTCAATCATACGGCACTGCGACCCGGTGAAGGCGCCGCTTCCGGATCGCGTTTTTCCATTCGCTGCGTCGCAATTTCAAGAAATTCCTGAGCCGCACGGGAGAGTTGCCTGTCTTTGCGAAAAACCAGCGCCAAATCGCGCGCCAGGCGCACTCCATCGAGGGACAGAACGTGCAGCGTGCCCGCGCGCTCTTCCTCCGCCACGTTGGTGCGCGGCAGAAAACCGAGGCCCAGCCCTGCGCCGATGTAGCGCTTGAGCATTTCGCTCGATTCCAACTCCATCGCGACACGGGGGACCAATTCGTTTACCCGAAAAAGCTCGTCCAGTTGTTCGCGCCGGCGCCCGTGCGCAGGAAGCAGAAGCGGATACTTCACTGCCTCCTGCAAACGCACCGATTCCCTGCCCGCAAGAGGGTGGCCTTGCGGCGCCACAAGAGCCAGCGCGTCGCGATGGATTTGTTCCACCGTGAGCCGCGCATCGCGCACCGGCAACGAAACGACTCCGAAATCCACTTCGCGATTCACGACGCTTTCGAGCGTCTTGAGGCGCTCGGCCCGCACTACGCTCAGCATCACTCGCGGATACTGCCGGCGAAACTGCGCGAAGACCTGGGGCAGGACATAGAGATGCGTCGCCTCGTTCGCGCTGATTGCCAACTCGCCACGCGGAGAGCGTTCCTGCTCCGCAATCGCCAGCAAAATGTGCTTCTGGCGGTCAACGCAGTACTCGGCAAACGGTTCGAAAAGCCGGCCCGCCGCGGTGAAGGTCACCTTGCCGCCGTCGCGATCGAAGAGGCGCGCCCCCACCTCCTGCTCCAGAGTGCGAATCTGTGCCGAGACGGCTGGCTGTGTGCGGAGCAGTTTCTGAGCAGCCCGCGAAAAACTCTTCAGGCGGGCGACCTCCAGAAACGTCCGGAGATTGTCAAAGTCCATTGCTGATCCATAAGAATATGCGGCGCAGGCATCGGCCACAAGCACCGGCTAATGCCCAGCCATTTCTCCGGGCGCCGAATCTCTGCGCGGCGGCCGCCGCATGATAAACGGCAGCGGGATCAGGCAAGCGATGAGCAGACTTAAGCCCCAGAACGAATTCTGATAGCTCAGCATCTGCGCCTGCCGATTCAGCGTCTGCCAGGCATCTCCGATGGCCATCTGCTTCGCCGCGTCCGCGCTTTGCCCCATCCGGGCCAGAGCGCTTTGCGTCATGGCGAGGAACTGCGAATACTGCGGGCTCCCAGGCACCACGTGCGAACTGAGCGTCGAGATATGAGTCTGCTCTGTCCGCTGGAGAAAAGTTGTCAACAGCGCTGTGCCTACCGAGCCGCCAATGTTCCGCGCAAAATTCGAGAAGCTCGAGATCTGATTGTTTTTGTTGCGCGGAACGCCCACGTAGTTCAGCGTACTGATGGGGATAAAGATGAAGGAAAGCCCCATCACCTGGTAGGCGCGCCACAGCGTAATCTGCCCAAAAGAGACACCCAGATCGAGGCGGGTGAGATTGAACAAACCCACGGCGGTGACGGCGTATCCGATGGCGACCAGCAACCGCGGGTCGAACTTGCCGGAGCTGACAATCCGGCCCGCGATCGGCATGGTGCACATGAGCACCAGCGCCCCCGGCGACAGCACCATCCCCGCCCGTTCCGCGGTGTAACCGAGCAGGACCTGCAGGAACTGCGGGATCAGCACCGTCGTTCCAAAAAGCACCATGCCAAGCACAAATTGCAGGAATACAGCTGTCCCGAAGTTACGATTTTTGAGCAGACGGATATCGACGATCGGATCCTGATGACGCCACTCCCACCAGACAAATGCCGCAAGCGTGCAGGCCGCGATGATGGTGAATGCGGTGATGTTCGAGTCGCCGAACCAGTCCCTTTCCTGTCCTTTATCGAGAACGAACTCGAGACAGCCAACGCCGACAGAAATCAGGCCCAGCCCCATGAAATCCACGCGACCGGTGCGCGACTGCTCTTCTTTCAGATAGGGCGGGTCTTCGACCATCCGCTGGGTCAGGAACAGCGACAACAAGCCCACGGGCAGGTTGATGAAGAAAATCCAGTGCCAGTTGAAGTTGTCAGTAATCCATCCGCCCAGCGTGGGCCCGATTGCCGGAGCTACTACGACGGCCATCCCATAGACCGCGAACGCCTGTCCGCGCTTGCTCACCGGAAAGGTATCGGCAAGAATCGCCTGTTCGCTCGGCGCCAGTCCGCCGCCACCCACCCCCTGTAGCACGCGGAAGAAGACCAGCACCGGAAGAGAACCGGCGAAACCGCACATCATCGAGCAAACCGTGAACAGCACCACGCACGTCATGTAGAAGCGCTTGCGACCCATGCGCGCCATCAGCCAGCCGGAGATGGGCAGGATCACCGCGCTCGAGACAAGATAGCTCGTCAGGACCCATGTGGCTTCCTCCTGGCTAGCGCCGAGGGTGCCCGCCATGTGCGGCAAAGCAACATTGGCGATCGAGGTGTCCAGCACCTCCATAAACGTGGCCAGCGTGACGGTCAGCGCCACCAGCCACGGATTATGGCTCGGCTTCCAGTTTGCCTCGTCGTGATGCAGTTCCGCCAAACGACCGTCCGTATCCTGAAGAGATTACGCCGACCGGGCCCGGCGGCTCCGTGATCTTTCCGGAACACCGCGAGGCGGCCAGCGCGCCGCGATGGCGAAGCAGAAGTTCTGAGTGGGACCGTATTTAGATTAGCAGCAGGAAGATGGGATTCAGGATCGCGGGTTGCGCAGATCTGCCCTACTGCGCGCCGTCCCTGAAAACCTCTTCAGCGTAGTAATTTTCCACGCGCGCCTGATCGCGCAGCATCTCGAGAAACGCATTCTTCAGCAACTGCTCACGACTGTCGCGCAGTTGTTGGCGGATGGCTTGTTGAACCCGCGGATCATTCAGCTGGCGCTGCCCCGCCACCTCGCGGTCGATCAGCTTATAGATTGCGTAGCCCACTGCCTGACGTGAGTTAGGCCCGCCAAACACGGGCAGAACTTCCGTGATCTGCCCGGGCTTCAGCTTTTCCACGGCAGCGTAGACTTCGGCATTGCTGCGCAGGTTCGACTCGGAAACAAAACCCATATCTCCGCCATTTCCGGCCGTATTGGGATTCTCGGAAAAATTCATCGCCAGTGCGCCAAAGTCTTCCCCGCTCTCGAGGCGATTGTGCAACAACTCGATCTTCCGCTTCGCGTCCGCCTCGTTCATCGCCTTGCTGTTCTGCAGATTGCCCACCTGCTGAGGAGGCACCGGCGCGGCCGTCACGACGATCTGCGCAAGGTGATAATTCGGCTCGATCAGATTGAAATCCGCCTTGTGGTCGTTGTAGTAGCTGGTAATGTCCGCATCGGTGATGTTGATCCTCGAAGTGATCTCTTTGTTGAACAGTTTCTCTTCGGTCCGATTCCGCCGAATCTCCCGCTTCAGGTCATCAAGGGTCAAATGCTGCGAGTCCAGCCGCTTCTGAAATTCCTCTTGTGTGAACGGCGCCTTCAGCTCGTTCAGGCGATCGGCCACTTCCTCATCGGTGGCGACCAGATTCTGTTTGGCCGCGCGTTGCATCAGAATCTCCTCGTCGATCAGCTGGCGCAGGATGTTCAGGCGCATAATGTCGGCCTGCACCTTCAATGGGGTCTGGTGCGACTCGCCCAAATTACTCTGAAAAAGCGTCTCCACTTCGGGGCGCTGGATGGCCTTGCCATTGACCGTGGCCACGGTGTTCGGGTCGTGCGCCTTCTGACAGCCGGCGCAGAGTACCAGCGCCACAGCGAGCCCGGCAAGCCTGAATTTGCGATTGGAAACTGCAGCGCCCCACGCGCTGGATCCGTTCGATCCGATGGTCAAACAATTCTCCCTGCTGCCGCGCCGCAAATCGGGGGGGCGGCGCTCACGATTCAGCATAATGCGGTCCCCCGCACTCTGCATAGACTCACTGCGCTGGCTTTTCCCCTGTCGGCGGGGTCAGGACCGGCTGTGCGGCCGCCGGCACTGGAATTCCCTGTTCCTTCAGGGCCCGATCGATCATGATCCACAGCTGATGTTTTTCCAGCTCACCGGCCCATCGCTCTCCGCTGACGAAGAATGTGGGCGTCGCATTCACCCCCGCCTTGTCGGCAGCTTTCATCTCCGCTGTGATCCTGCTATCGTCCTGCTTGGCCACGCAGGCGCTCAGTTTCGCGGCGTCCAGATGGTCCCGTGTTCCCTCATCGTTGGCCAGCTTATCCAGCATTGCCGACGATTTGGCCGGGTCTCGGTCGGGTCCGCTCACATCCTGTCCATGCGTGTGGAGATAGTCGACGTAATTCCAGTACGCCGTCCCGTCCAGAGCAGCCAGGCAGTTCGCATCGACGGCCGCATGCATTGCCCAGGGATGAATCTCCACCAGCGGGTAATCCATGTAGACGAACTTCACCAGCCCCTTGTAACGATCCAGGGTCGCGGGGAAAAACTCCGCATTCAGCTGGGCGCAGTACGGGCACTCCAGATCGTCAAAGTTGACGATCATCACCTTCGCCTCGGGATTTCCCCGCACGGGCCGCCCCTCCGTGGGCAAACTCGATGCGGGGTCCAGCCCGAGGTCCCACTTGGTCAGGCGGGCCAGCGTGCTTGAGTCCTTCGAGAGAAGGAAGTTCACCGTTTGCTTCCTGTCCGGCTGGCTGGGAAGTGAAAATGTCACCGCGATGTTGTCATAACCATTCAGATCGCTCTTCTCACGCGGCCCGATAGCGATCTCATACTGAGGCGGCACGCTTAGCTCTGCCCGGATCATGATCTCGATCTTGCGCTCCAAAGACTGGATCGCCACCGGAGCCGGCGCTGGCGGAGCCATCGCGGGCACAGCGGCGTTCGCTGGCGTCTGCTGCCCCACGCTGATCGCAGCCGCGACCGTCAACGCACAACTCACTGAAAAAACCCATTTCAACAAAGAAATCCGCCTTCTTCTGCCTGAATACCGTACTGGTTTACTGCCTCACTATTATCGCAGTTCATGCGAACCGGCCGCCTCGTCAGGGTTCCCCCGATGCCTCCCGATCAAAACAGGCTGATTCGGTGTGCCAGGTCCCCAATATTCGAAAAACCAGCGAAATTCACGCTATAGAAGTATTCCGTATCGTCGCGAATCGAACCAAGGGAAAATCGCCGGTACTGAAAATCGAGCCCGCAACAGTTCCAGTTGTATTGACCCTGCAGCGATCCATACTGCAATTGCTGGTGGACCAGGTCATAGGCTGCATTCACTCCGGCGCTCGGCCCCAACTTTTTCGCCGATCCGAAGATGGCTGCCAGATGAAGCTGATTGAATGGATTCGGCGCATTGGGCGAGAGAGGCGACGACCTGGCCGTAGTCAGCGGAGTGTAGCCGAGCGGTACGTTCACATACGAATCGCCAAACTGGAACCGGTACAAGCCGTGCTGATAGCCCGCAAACACATTGCTGGAAGTAATCTTCCCTTCCTTCGCATCGTAATCCAGGTCCCACTCCACGTCGGTCGCCGACGTCGTCTGCATGCGCAGCCTTGAAATGACGGGACTGTTGTGCCGTGCTTCGGTCAGGAAATCGATGCCAGTGAAATCCAGCGTGGTCTCCAGTGGATTGGGCGTCCCGCGGGTAATGGCATGATCGAAGTCCGGCTCGAAGTAATATTTCTGGGCAACGCGCCAGGTGATCCAGTCCCGCGTACCGCCTCCGCAAAGATCCTCCGGTCCCAAAGCCTCCTCTCCTGAGCACGGGTGCGGATGCAGGTGCCGCAGAAACAATCTCTGAGTCAGCCCGTATTCGATCTCGTTCGTATTGCTGGCGACATCCGTTTCATCGAAGCGCAGAATCTCACGGAAATTATTGATCCCAGTTACATAGCGGTACTGCACGTCAGGCTCGATGGTGTGCCGCAAATCGCCGCCCAACCGGTGCACCAGCCACGGAGCGGCGAAATCCCGCTCCAGCGTGGGCGGGCGAAAATCGAAACCCATCTCAACGTCGGTTCGCGTTGTCCCCGCGCTACGGACCACGGGAATCTGCTCCAAATCCCCTGGGAACTGGCTTTTCCCGTACCAGGTTTCGCGAAACGCAACCTCCGGCCGAAAGGTCCATCCGTCCAGGTGCACTGGCATCGCGAGGCGCGGATACAGATCCAACCGCGGCACCTCGGCCGTCGTGCGAAAGCTCGGAAAGTCGTACCGTGAAATCGCGACGGCCGATCCACTCAATCCCCACATCACCGGCGATACGCTCATGGCCCCACCCAGCCTCCGGTCCGCAGCTTCCACATCGATCTCGGGCAGGTGCAGAATTCTCACTTCATCGCCGGCGACGGTCGAGCTTTGATAGTCCTGATAGCGGTTCATGCGCAGGCTCATCCAGATGTCCCGGTCCTCATGGGTAAGAAACGCCTGCGATTTCACCTCGGAATTGATCGCAATCGCGTAGTCTTCCTCGAACACCAGGCGGTACACATACGAGCTGAGGTATTCGGTGTCCATCACCGCCGCCGTTTGCGGCGAAAAGTCGTACCGCCCGTCGGCCGCAAGATCGACGCCGCCCTGGTTGATCGGCGGTCCAGGCGGGTTCGCCAGGCCCCGGTCCAGCAAGCTGTGGAAGTGGACATTGGCGAAGTCGAGGCCGAGCCCGCGGTAGCGAAACATGCCGTTGGGCGCCCACCCGCGCTTGGAGTAATACTGCGACGCAAGGGTCAAATCGGCACTCCGCCCCAGGGTGAGATAAAACCCCTCACCGACGATGAATCCCTTTGTCGTGTTGTTGCCGACGTAGGGCAGCAGAATCCCCGACTCCCGCTGCACATCGACGGGATGTGTCGCGTAGGGCAGGTAAAGCAAAGGCACCTGGAAAAGTTCAAAGAGCGCGTTGCTGGTCCTGGCCACACCGTTGTTCAGCTCGATGGTGTGCGCGAGAATTCGCCAGTCGGGCTTCGGAAGACGGCAAGACGTCATCGTGCCATGAATCAACTTGTATTGCCCTTTGCCCAGTTGCAGTACCTCGCGGCCCGTCAAGGCAAACGGATTCGGCGCCGTGAACACCATTCTTCCGCCAGCATTGCGTTCTACCCCCAGTGTCCCGACCACATCGAAAAAATCGCCTGTGCTCGCATCCACGTTGACCGTGCCGTGATCCGCCTCGAAGTGCTCATCGTCGGGTCCTCCGTCGATCATCAAGTGCCCATGGGCGACGATCTCGGTGGTCCCATCGTCGTAGGTCGCGTGATCCGCGTGCACGATGTAGTTGCGGTAGTAAATCACCACATCGCCGTCCAGCGTATACAGGTTGCTGTTCCGCAACCCCTGACGCGTCTGCGTATTCGCTACGATCTTCACGGGGACACCCAGTGGCGTTTGCGGCACCACATGCGCTTCAGGGAGTTGGCTTTGCAGGCTGGGTTCGTCGGGCAAGCCGGAGGTACCCGCAAACAACCCCACTCGCGTTTCTGGCAAAGGGGGAAGCTGCGTGGTTACCGTCTGCGCCCAAAGCCGCGGCTGCAGGAACAGATACAGCGTGATACACCAAAACAGACGGGTTCTCATCGCGCGCGGCAACTCCAGCATAGCAAAGCGGAATGCTGAGATTCCTGCGCACACACCTGGGTTCTGGTTCGACATCGGCTCGGCGATGCCGCATTCTGTTTACACCGAGAGATTTCCTTCCGACCGGGAGAACTAGGGGAGCTTGATCAGTGATCGCCCCATGGAACACCCAATGCGCTTCCACCCGGCTCCCCGTGACATATCGCGATTCTTCGCAACCTTCTGCGCGACATAAGGGTTCTGCGTTAATAAGCAACCAGCATGGCTCTGCCCGGATGCGCGCGCCGTGCGCACCACGACATTCAGCGAGGATCGATTGACCGGTTCGGCTTCCAACCCGCCCCCATCCTCCTCCGGTATGCCCCCAGGCCGACAGAATCCGGCCCCCGGGCCGGCCGGATGGAAGAGGGACCTGGGCGCCAGCGTGCCCACCCATCGGAGTCGAAGCAGCCGTTCCGCCGAGAGTCAACCGGCGCTGCCCGGCATGGAAGAGGCCTTCTCTCCGGCCGCAATCGCCGCTCGCGTGGCGGAACGTTACGCCCGCGTTCCTTCGTATCAGGAAGTGCTGGCAGCTCAGGCGGCCGCGGCGAAAGCCTCTGCACGCTTCGAACCGCCTGGCGCTTCGCCGGCTATTACGGATTTGCCGGCGAGCCAGGAAGTTCTCCCGCCTTCTGAATCGGAAACCGCACCCGCCGACGAACCCCTAGAAAGCCGCCACGAGCCTCTCCGCTATTCGGTCAGCAGCGACTCGCTGCCCACCTTGCGCAGCACACCCGCCGAAGCCCGCGCCGAGGCTCTGGCTTCGCCCCGCATACCATCGATCGCCCGCTCCCCCACCGATCCCCTGCAGGAAGCAATGGTCGAGCCCGCGCAACCTTTGCCCGCGAGCTTGATTGCACATCCCCGCGAGCTGGTCGCTCCTCTGAAAGCGCGTCCCCGCCTTGCAGAAGGACCTCTCCATGATGAAGCCAAAGCCGCTGGGTCAAATCGGCCTGTGGCAACCGCGGAACTCCGGCTTCCCGTAGCCGAACGCGAAGCCGGGAAGATTCCACAACCGTCCGCGGCAACTCCGCCGGAATGGCGCTCGATCCACCTCGACACCGAGGTATCGGCCCGCATGCCGGGAAGCACGACCTTGCGGCTCGATGGCCCCCGTCTCGATGTCGCCTCGCTTGAAGATCGCGCGATCGCCGCGCTCACCGATGGCGCGCTCACCATATCCGCCTTTCTTCTCTTCATGCTGGTCTTCGTTGTTAGCACCACCAATTTGCCGCATGGACGCGTCGCGCTGGTTGGCGCCGGCGTCACTCTCTTCGCGACGTGGCTGCTCTACCAGTTCCTGTTTTTCGGCCTCACCGACGCAACCCCGGGCATGCGTTTCGCGAAAATTGCCCTGTGCACCTTTGATGACGAGAACCCCAGCTGCTCCGTACTGCGCGGGCGAATCGCGGCGCTGGTGCTCTCCGCGCTGCCTCTCGGCCTCGGATTTATCTGGGCTGCCTTCGACGAAGACTCGCTCGGATGGCATGATCGCATCACCCAAACCTACCAGCGCAGCTACCGCGGACTTTGATCTTCATCGAGCCAGCGAAACTTCAGTTTCGCGCCACTGCGACGAGTGACTTTTAACGCAAGATTCGCATCCCATTCCCGTGACCGCTACAACGATGGCGTCCGCTGCGCCCCACTCCGGACCATGGCATGGCCAGTTCGAAGGCCACGCCCGCGTCTATATGACTCTTGCTTTGGCTGAAGCTGCTGCTCTGGTGATCTTTCCCTGGCTCGTTGGCTGGTATGCGGTCCGCAACCATCCCGGCCGCCTCTACGCCAGCGACCTCCCCGTGTCTCCGGGGTGGCTGGCAGTGATCGATCTGCTGGGCATCCTGCTGGCCTACGCCTGGTTCTCGCTCTACCGCCGTCTCGGCATGAAGATTGCCGACGGCGTGCCCGGCTATCCGTTCCTCGACCGCATTCGCCTGACCATGTCGCTGCTGGCACAGAACGTCCTGGCGCTGGTAATCCTCATCGCCCTCAAAGTCCGCTGATGGGACCAGGCCATCGGAGACTGGCAGCCGGGGCGGGGAACCACTGCCTATTCTCTATTCCCTATTTCCTATTCCCTGCTTGTAGTCAAACTCCCATCGCTGCCGGCGCTCGCCGGACTCGAACCGGTCGTTCCAATTGAGCCAATACTCGTCCGCACTCCGCGTCTCCGGATAGTGTTCCGGCGCCGGATACGGATACCGGCTCATCCCATGAAACGGCATCTGCGCCACCGTGAACGGCGACGCCTCCCACCAATCCATGTCCTTCACAAAGCCGTTCGCGTAGAAGAAATAGTCCCGCTTCCAGCCCGCAGGCAGCGCCGGCAACCCACCCGCGCTGAACTCCGCATCGATCTCCTCGCCCGTGCCAAAGATCACGTAGCGGTTATCGATGCGCTGCAGCAGTGGCGTTACATCCCCATATCGCGTGTAAACACCGCGCGCCCACAGGAACGGCCCCGTCGCGCTGATCTGGTTGTAGTCGTACGTCAACTCGCCGGGCGCCGCGCCTTCGACTTGCTTCGGATATCCGCGAAACGCCAGATGCGCCGTGGCCAGCGGCGCTTCCGTCTCACGCACCTTCGACGCCACATCCGGCCCGTTATCCACGCTCACGCGATCCCAGTAAATCTGCAGATTCGTCGTGATGCGAATCTTCCGCGCCCCTGCCGGCAGCTTGCCCGTCAAATCCACCACGATCGTTCGCGGCAACCCTGCTGGAAATCCCATGTCGTTAACAATCCGCTTCCAACTTCCGTCCGCCATCTGCGCATCCACCCGCGGCGGAATCGGCTCGAGCCCCGCCTGCCAGGCCGCATACATGGAGGTCGCGCTGAAGTACTCGATGTACCCATCGAGCAGCAATCGCAGTGGACGCTCCGGCGACCACGCCCCCACATCGAGGGTCAGCGAATGCAGATTCGCAAAGCCCGCGTAGCTCAGGTTCGTAAAGTCCCGCACATATCGATGATCGCGCTCAGCCAGCAGCGGCCGCACGTTGTTGCCTCTGTCGTCCCACGCCCCCGCCACGGGCCGCGGAGCTGAGACAGCGACTGTCTTCCCCGAAGCGAACGGCGGTTCGCTCAAAAATCTCTCATCCGGATAGACCTCGGTCCCCGCCGGATGATCGACTGCCACCAGGCGCAACTGGTCGATGTAGTTGACCTCCTCCATCGGCTCGCCAAAGCGCAAACTCAATAGCGCGTTCCGAGCCTGCAGCTTGTCGCCATCCACCTTGATCCACTCGTCAGGATCGTTCCGGTTCGTCGCCGCTGGCGAAACCCAGTGCCCCACAACCGCCGCACCAATCACGTCCGACACAAACTGATACTGCTTCCCATCCCAGGCGAACAATGTCGGGCACGAACTGCCCCGCCGGTCCAGCTCCTTCAGCGCCAGCTCCCCTTGCGGCAGCTTGCCCGCTTCAATATCGATCTCGTCCTGCGGAACCCCCGTCGGCCACAGCAGCCGCACCACATCCACCGTCTCCGTCTGCCCCAGACCAGCCACGATCTCCGTCGATCCCTGGCTCAAATATCCCGACCCGCCCGCTACCTCAAACTTCTGCCACTGCCCGTTGGCGAAGACTTCGACTTTCGTCCCGATGGCGGTCTTGTTGTCTGCCAGCCCCGCCAGGGAAATCCGCAGCGAATGATTCTTGTTTCCACCCAGGTTGCGCAGCACGACGGGCGGCTGCACGGCCTGCGTCACGATCAGATCGTTCGCGCCGTCTCCATCCACGTCGGCGGCAATGATCGAACCCGGACTGTGCAGTGTCACCTTGTCCAGCCCCGTCTCCGGGGCTACATCCTCGAAACCACGCGGGCCGAGATTCCGAAACAAATGCAGCTGAGGCCCATGTTCCGTTTCCAATACCGCCGCCAGATCGATCCAGCCATCGTTGTCTATGTCGATCGGCGTCACACCCCACGCACCCGTCACCCCCGGTGGGAGCGGCAGCGCGACCCGCTCAAACTTCTTCCCCTCGACATTCCGCCACAGCGTCAAACCGGGCGCCCCGCTGTGCGTGACAGCAACATCCATCCAGCCATCTTTATCGAAATCGAAAATCGCAACCCCGCGCGTCGGCGGCAAATTGGCATCGTCATACAAAACAACCGGCTTGAACGCGCCTTCCCGCTGATTGAAGTAAACCGTTGGCGCTCCTTTGTCTCCCGTCACCACCAAATCGACTGCGCGATCGTTGTTAACGTCCGACAAAATCGCCTGGGTCGTGTTACCGCTGCCCGCCAGGCCCGTTGGTCCCGTCCACTCCGTGAACGTTGAGTTGCCATTGTTCCGCCACATCACGTTAGAACCGGACTTTCCCCCATCTGTCACCGATCCAGTTACAAATAAATCGAGATCCCCATCGTGATCGAAATCCACAAACGTGAGTCCCATGGGCCGATTAAGTTGTTGGATCCCAACCTTCGCCGTCACGTCCTCAAACTTCCCGCCTCCCAGGTTGTGGAACAGAATCACCTGTTGCTTCAGCGACACCGCCACGTCCGGCAGCCCGTCGTTGTCGAAGTCTCCGATCGCGCAGGCCACCCCCTCCCCCTTCGCATCCAGCCCCGTTACATCTGGCGCCACGAGCCCGAATGACCCGTTGCCCAGATTCCGATACGTACGAATCGCGTGCTCGCCGGCATCCATCGCAATCAGGTCCTGATGCCCAGGCCCAAAGATGTCCGCAACGCAAATCCCACCGCCAGGTCCCGCGCCGATATCGCCCTTCGGTGAAGTTCCCGGCAACTCCTTCGCCTCAAACCGTACCGGGATCATCGACCCTACCGGTGCGGTCGGCACTGCCATCTCCTGCATCGTCGAGTAGTGCCCCCGCTCCCCATACCCCACACTCAGCGGGGCTGCCACCTTCGTCTGGGTGTAGTGCTGGAAAATCTTCAGGTGTTCGTGCGCCTCGTCCGTCCGCCCGGCCCTCTGCAGCGCCCGCGCCAGCCCGAACTCCGCGGAAGCATGCAGTGGCTTCAGCTTCAGCGCCGTCGAGAATTCCGAAATCGCGCCGTTGACGTCGCCCAGCGTCATGTCCAGCGAACCCGTAAAGTAGTGCGCATCGGCGTCCCCCGGATCGATCGCGAGCACCCGGCGCATATCCTCGATCGCGTCTTTCTGATCCGCCTCGTCCATCTCCGTCAGCCCGAGGTTGTACCAGGGGCGAGGATTGTCGGGCGCCATCGTCGCGGCCTGCTTCAGCTGCTGCTCCGCCTCCGGAAGCTTCTGCAAATAGAGCAGCGCGATGCCGCGATTGAGCACCGGGATCGCCGACTTTGGATCCGCCGCGTGCGCCTCCTCCAGCTTTGCCGCCGCCTTCTCCGTGAGCTGCTGATTCATCAGCGCCACGCCGATGGCATTCAGCCGCGCCGCCTCAATTGTGTTTGGATTTTCCGCGGCGGGATGCGCCGCGATCGCGCTCAACAAGCCGACCAGCACAACCCCAGGCACAAAATAGCAGATGAAAAGGAGAGGACGTCTCTTGGATGGCATGATTCGCCGTCCATTATAGAGAGCCGCATCAAGACTTCGCCTCCATCGAACGGCGTAGACCGTAATGACAATCGGCCGTGATGCCGTCCCGATTGGCTCTCGGGGCTCTCTGAGTGCTAAACACTGAACGCCACCCGGCGCAATGCGCCGACCACATGTGAGATCAGCTGTTGCGGATGGCCAGCTTTTCTATTGCCTGCTGCCGATTCCCTGTTGCCTGCCTTATCCGCCGATGTGCACCATGCTCCGCGAAGGCTTCAGGAAGCCCGGCTCGCCAATGTGATGGCGCGCCTCCTTCCGCTCCACCGTGCGCCGGATGAACTCCACCAGGTCGTCATCGCTGCCGCCGCGCTGCATCACGCCGTACAGATCGTGATCGCTCTGCGAGAACAAGCACGTCCGAATCTTCCCGTCCGACGTGAGCCGCACCCGGCTGCAATGCCCGCAAAACGCCTGGGTCACCGGCGCGATGATGCCGATCTCCCCAACGCCGTCATCGAAGGTAAACCGCACCGCCGTCTCGCTCGCCGCATTCGGCGTCATCCGCACAATGGGCCGGAAGCTGCGCAGGCCCTCCACGATCTCCTTCATCGAGACCACCGATGCCAGAGTCCACAGCCGGTCTTCTTCCAGCGGCATGAACTCGATAAAGCGCACGATCACGCCTTCTTCGCGCGAAAACTGCGCAAACGGCACAATCTGGTCTTCGTTGAACCCGCGCAACAAAACGCAGTTCACCTTCACCGGCGCTAAACCCGCCCGCTTCGCTGCCCGAATCCCCCTGAGTACGCGCTCATAGCTCCCCGGCACGCGCGTGATGCGTACGAACTTCTCCGCATTCACCGCGTCCATACTCACCGTAATGCGGCTCAGGCCCGCGTCGCGCAGCGGCTCCGCCATCTCGTCCAGCAAGTGCCCATTCGTTGTCAGCGCCAGGTCGAGCATCCCGCCGTCGAGCGTCCGCAGCCGGCTCAGTTCGCGTATCAGGTCCGTCAATCCCCGGCGCAGCAGGGGCTCGCCACCGGTCAGGCGAACCTTTTCGATCCCCAGAGAGACAAGCACGCGTACGATGCGCAGATAATCCGCGATCGGCAGCTCCGCGTATACGGCACCTTCATTGCCGGTGCGGCAATAAACGCACTTGTAATTGCAGCGATCTGTGACCGAGACGCGCAAGTCGGTAATCGCACGACCGTGCTTGTCGATCAGACGGTTAGCGTCCCCCGCCGCAGCGCTCTGAATGGAATCAAGGACGGTCGCCATGAGCTATTACTCTATTGGATGCCGGCAATTCCCGTCAGCTTCAGGCCGTTTTGCCGAAGCGCGGCTCGCCCACAGCTGCGGCCAGCGGTTTCCAGGAGTGAAAACGATTCCGGCAAAAATCGCATCGATAAGCCTTCATCCCGACCAGGCGAGGCAGGAAGTCAATCCCGCGTTTCCGCGCTATCCGAAGGCCGTCCGTAACAGAACATCGAGGACAAACAAAGACCCTTTTCGCCATTTCCCAACCGATCTCCTCTTCTTCCTTTGATATCGGCCGGGGACTCGAACGGCAATGAAACCGTGACGGCCCGTTTTCAGCACTGGAGCTGGCTCAATCGGATGCTTCGATCCATAAAATATTCTCACGGGACGGACCGAGCCGCAATCGAAAAGCGACTACATCCCGTCGTAGTTGGGCCCGCCCCCGCCCTCCGGGGGAACCCAGGTGATGATCTGGTACGGATCCATGATGTCGCAGGTCTTGCAGTGAACACAGTTGGTGAAATTAATCCGCAGCTCCTTACTCGCGAACCCCGCCGCCTGGCCCGCGTCATCCGCGGCTTCTACCATCTCGTACACCGCAGCAGGACAAAAATACTGGCATGGATTCCCATACTCCCGCGTGCACCGCTCAGCGCAGATGCTCAGATCCTCTACCACCAGATGCACCGGCTGATCCTCATCGTGCCGTGTCCCGGAATGAAACACATCCGTCAGCCGATCGAAAGTCAGCCTTCCATCGCCGCGCGCATTCCCAATCATCTGCGCGCGCTTTTCATCCGCTGGACCAATGGCGTCGACAGGCTGCATTCGCCTATAGCCTGCGCGGTTTTTCGCGTCCGGTCCCAGATTCCCCCCGCGCATCACCTGCTGGATTCCCGCCTTCACCATCCCCTCCAGCAGGCCGTGCTCGAACCCCTGATGAAAATTGCGCACTGGCCACAGTTCCTCGCGAATCCAGCTCCGATCCACCGCCGCCTTATATTCGCTCAGCGTGCCGGCCGTGCTATCGCCCGACAGCAGAGCATCGAAGGCCGCCTCCGCCGCCAGCATCCCGCTCTTGATCGCCAGATGAATCCCCTTCAGCCGCTGTGAATTCAGAAAGCTCGCCGAGTCCCCCAGCAGCATCCAGCCATTGCCATAAATGCGCGGCATAGTGAGCCATCCGCCATACGGCAGGCTCTTCGCGCCGTAGCGGATCATCTTCCCGCCCTCCAGAATCCGCCGCGCCAGCTTGTGCTCCTTGAAGCTCTGGAACACATGATGCGGATCGGTCCGCGGATCCTCGTAATCCAGCCCCGTCACGTATCCCACCGATACGAGGGTGTCCGTGATGCCGTATACCCACGCGCCGCCATACTCGCGGCTCGTCAGCGGATACCCGAGCGTGTAGATCACCTCGCCCTTCGCCACGCGTCCCGCCGGAATCTCCCACAGCTCCTTGATCCCCAATCCATACGTCTGCGCATGCTCGGGATCCTCGATGCTCAGACGACCGATCAGCTCTTTCGCGAGGTTGCCGCGAGTCCCCTCCGCCAGGATAGTGACCCTCGCCCGCAGCTCATACCCCGGCTCGAAATTCCCCTTCGGCCTGCCTTCCTTGTCCACGCCCTTATCATCGGTGAGAACGCCGGCCACGCGCGCAATCTCGACATCCTTGCTGTCGTCCGACCAAAGCAACTCCGAGCCCGCGAATCCGGTGAAGACCGTGATCCCGGCTTCCTCCACTTTCTGCCCGAGCCACTTTACGAACTTGCTGATCGAAATCACGTAGTTTCCGTGATCCCTGAGTGGAGGCGGCACAATCGGAAATTTGTGCTGGCCGTTCCGGGTCAGGAACCACACCGACTCCCTGGTCACCTCGGCATCGAGCGGCGCTTCCTTCTCAAACCCCGGCAACAGCTCGCGCATCGACCGCGGATCGAGCAGCGCCCCCGACAAACAGTGCTGCCCCACCTCGCGCGACTTCTCCAGCACGTTGATGTTGTCCTTCGAGAGCGGCGCTTCAGGATGCTTCTCGTTGTGTGCATCGATCAGCTGCGCCAGCCGCAATGCGCAGGCCATCCCCGCCGGGCCGCCACCGACGATCACCACGTCCGCCTCCATCAGCGGGCGCTCCACACCTTCAACCGGCTTTCGAAAATGGATCATAAGAATCAGAGTCTCAGATGCAGCCACGCCTGCGCGTGAATACCGGACTCTCATTTCTATGGGAGAAGGAACAGGTCGCGCAACTACTTGCGAAAACGTTCAGCGCGAATCAGCCCGCAGCGCCATGTGCCCCGGCGGCCACTTCCGCCAGAGAATCACTATCAACCCTGCAGCCAGCAGCACCGGCACGGCGATCGTCAGCAGTCCGCGCTGCAGAGTGCCCGTTGCGTCCTTCAACAGGCCCATCCAGTACGGCCCCATAAAGCCGCCCAGAATCCCGATCATGTTGATCGTTGCCACGCCCGCCGCCGCAGACTTCCCCTGCAAAAACTCCGCCGGAATCGTCCACACGGGTCCCTGTACCGCTTGGGTGCCCCCAAAGACCAAAACCAGCGCTGGCAGAACAATCAGAGGCGAAACGGACAATCCGACAACCACATACCCGGCAGCCATCAGCAACAGTGGCGTGATGATATGCCAGAAGCGCTCGCCGGTTCGATCCGAGTCCCAGGCATTCCCCAGCATCGCCGCCGCACCCATCACGCCGAGCCCCGCGATAATGAACCCCACGGCGGTCGTGCCCAATCCCGTCACCTGCTGCACCAGCGCCGGAGCCGAAAACGCATAGGCATACCAGGCGAGGAGCACACAGAAGTAAAACCCTCCCAGCAGCCACACGCGCCCGTCGCTAAATGCATCAGCCAGCCCGTGCTTCCGAGGCCCGTGCGCCTCCGACTCCTCCATCAGTTTGCGCAGGATCCAGGCCCGCTCGGCATCCGTCAGCCATCTGGCCGTTTGAGGGCTATCCGGCAGCCCGAGCAGAAACACTGCGCTCATCAGCACCGCAGGCAGCCCCTCGGCCAGCAGGAGCCACTGCCAGCCCGCCAGGTGCAGCCGCCCATCCTGATGCATCAACCAGCCCGCCAGCGCGCCCATGACCGTTGAGCTGAGCGGCGCCGCAATATAAAAACGGCTGACCGCTCTCGCTCGCTGGTCCGCTGGAAACCACTGCATTAGGTAAAAAATCACGCCCGGGAAGAACCCGGCCTCCGCCGTACCCAGCAGCAGCCGCATCACGTAAAACTCGACTGGCGTTCGCACCAGGATCATGCCCATCGACAGCAGGCCCCACGTCACCATGATCCGCGCCAGCCACCGCCGTGCCCCAAACCGCATCAGCATCAAGTTTGAAGGGACCTCGCAAGCCGCATAGCTAAGAAAGAAGAGCCCCGCCCCCAGCCCAAAGACCGTCGCAGAAAAGTGCAGCTGCTGATTCATCTGGAGCGCGGCAAAGCTTACGTTGACGCGGTCCATGTAAGCGATGCCGTACCCAAGGCCAACCAGTGGCAACAGCCGGAAGCTCGCCTTGTGCAGCGCCGACCGGCCAATCAAATCCTGGCGAGCCTCCTCGGTCAGCGGAGGCACCACCGCCAGACCCGGATTCTCGGGTTTGCGCACAGCCTGGGTTTTCAACATAGGAAGCGAAGGGGATGGCAGATGGTAGCACAGGAAACTTCCTCAGCGAATGCTTCCCAGCTGACCGTTCTTTGGCTGCGCGCTTTCCAACTACCCGCTATCACCTACCAGCTACCTTACGCGCTGCCCTTCGCCTTCTTAACCTCTTCGGTCAGCGCCGGCACCACCTGAAACAAATCCCCCACCACCGCCACATCGGCAATTTCAAAGATCGGCGCCTCAGGGTCCTTATTGATCGCCACGATCGTCCGCGAGCCCTTCATCCCCACAATGTGTTGAATCGCCCCGCTCACTCCCAGCGCGATGTACAGTTTCGGCGCTACAGTCTGCCCCGACGACCCAATCTGCCGCTCCAGTGGCAGCCATCCGTTGTCGCAGATGGGACGCGACGCCGCCACCTCGCCCCCGAGCGCTGCGGCGAGATTCTCTGCCAGTGACATATTCTTCTGCTCCTTGATCCCGCGGCCCACGGCTACGATCACCTCCGCCTGCGACAGATCGACCGTCTGCTTCGCTTCCTGGAAAACTTCATGCGGCGTCACCCGCGCCGGCGTATTTGCCACAGCCGCGGTTACATTTTTAACCGCCGCCGACCCAGCTTCAGCCTGATCTCCCCGAAACGCCCCAATCTGCACCGTAGCCATCCACGGCGCATCTCCGCCAAACGAAACATCCGCCGCAAACTTCCCCTGAAACATCTGCCGCGTGAATTTCAGCGCGCCGCCCTCGTATTTGTAACCAGTCGCGTCCGAAATCAGCGTCCGATCCAGCGCCAACGCCAGCCGCGGAGCAAAATCCCGCACCTGGTAGGTGTGCGGGAAGAGGACCAGCTTCGGCTGCTTCTGGGCGATGAAAGCCTTCAGCGCGTAGACATAAGCGTCCGACGTGTACGCGGCCAACGCCTCCGCCTCCAGTGCGTAGACCTTCCCTGCGGCCTTGCCGGCCAGTTCCTGCGCCAGCGCACCAATACCGCTGCCCGGCAGCACCACCTCGACTGTCCAGCCGGTCTCCTTCGCAATTGCCTGTGCCGCCGCGATTGTCTCGAAGGAGACGCGGTTCAGCTTGCCTTCCCGTTGTTCAGCGACAACCAGAATCAAATCCGCCATGACACACGTCAGGGGAGCCGCAGCTCCCCTCACCCTTTCTATTCCCTATTGCCTGCTCTTTAGTACTCGTGCACCCGCCCGCGGCGCAGATACGTTCCGTACAGGCCAAACACCACCGCCAGCACCGCCATCAGCACGTTGTAGTAGAACATCGGATGCACCCAGCCAGGCGAATACGTCACATCCTGCCCCGACCAGAGCAGAAGCAGCACAGCGAAAAACGCGAATTGCCCCGCGATGACCTGATAGACCAGCCCCCATTGACGCCGCTTATCCAGCACAGCCACCTGCGCCGGGCTGAGGTTCCGTTCTTCTGCGGGGATGTTCATGTTGGCCATCGTCTGTCCGTCTCCTCCGTTACGATGCAGTCCATTATAGCTGCGGCAGCCGTTCCTGTTCCCTGTTCCCTATTGCCTGTTGCCTGCCTTCACAGCACCCGCGCCTCGTTCTTCAGATACTCCACTACCTGATTCGCCGCCTCACCTGCCGGACCTTCAATCTTCCGCGTCTTCTTCTGGCTTCCCGGCACGTACAGCTTCTCGATCTTCTGTGCGTGCTTCGATAGCTTGCCTTCGACCTCCGCCCATGCCACCTTCCGCATCGGCTTCATCTTCGCCTGCTTGATGCCGATCAGCGTCGCATACCGCAGCTTGTTAATCCCGCTCTGGATCGTCAGCACCGCCGGCATCGTCATCTCGATGTTCTGATAATGCCCCGCCTCCAGTTCCCGCTTCAGTTTCAGCCCCCTGTCCGTCTTCTCAATCCCGATGATGATCGTTGCGTGCGGAACGCCCAGTATCTCCGCCAGCAGCACACCCGTCTGCGCCGCGCCAAAGTCGTCCGACTGCAAGCCCGTCACGATCAGGTCAAAATTCTCCCCTGCTGGTTCGAGTCCGATCGCCGCCGCAATGGCCCGCGCCGTATTCGCCGCATCCATTTGCGCAAACCGGTCGTCCTCCAGATGAATCGCCCGATCCGCGCCCTTGGCCAGCGCCTCGCGCAGCACCTGCTGCGACCGCGCCGGCCCCGCGGTGATCACCGCCACTTCGCCGCCGTGCTTTTCCTTCTGCCGCAGCGCCTCTTCCAGCGCGTACGCATCCGGCTCATTCGTCTCCCACGAGACGTCGTCGCGGATCCACGTCCCTTCGGGGTTCAGCCGCAGCGGAGCGTCCTTCTGCGGAACCTGCTTGATGCAAACCAGAATCTTCATCGCAAGTGCAAAGTATAGCGAACTATTCCTGCGAAGGAGGTTCGCGCGAAGCGCCGTTGCCTGGAC
>Ga0302319_10004439_pt1 | contig 28818 bp, 28 predicted proteins | sample Bog_T0_2_FD_203319 | JGI IMG/M metagenome (GOLD analysis project Ga0302319, IMG submission 203319) | Peat permafrost microbial communities from Stordalen Mire near Abisko, Sweden - Bog_T0_2 | ecosystem: Environmental > Terrestrial > Soil > Wetlands > Peat | place: Sweden: Abisko, Stordalen Mire... | reverse complement strand
CCGACATTGTGGCGCTGACGACCGGAGTGGCGTCGCTGAGCACCGGCGCGATCGCTGGGCTGACGACGGCGGGCGTGGCGACCTTGAGCACCGCCCAGGTGGCGGGGCTGAAGACGGCCCAGATCGCCGCGTTGACGACGGCTGCGGCGGCGACCCTGAACGCCGGCGACTTGGCGGCCCTGACGACCGGCCAGATTCAGGCCTTCAGCCTGAAGGATCTGCTGTCGCTGGTTGGCAGCCAGGTGCAGGCGATCACGACGGCTGACGTTGCGGTTCTGACGACGAGCCAGGTGGCGGGTCTGTCGACCACCGATATTGCGGCGCTGACGACGGACCAGGTTGCGGCGCTGACCTCGACGCAGATCGGGTCGCTGACCAGCGCCCAGGCTTCGGCGCTCAACACCGCCGACATTGTGGCGCTGACGACCGGGGTGGCGTCGCTGAGCACCGGCGCGATCGCCGGGCTGACGACGGCGGGCGTGGCGACCTTGAGCACCGCCCAGGTGGCGGCGCTGAAGACGGCGCAGATCGCGGCGTTGACGACGGCTGCGGCGGCGACGCTGAACACCGGCGACGCGGCGGCGCTGCTGACCGGGCAGGCGGCGGCGCTGACGGCCAAGGACGCCGCGGCGCTGACGACGGCGGCGGTTTCGACGCTCAACACCGCCGACGTGGCGGTTCTGACGACGGCGGCGGTGGCGGCGCTGACGACGGCGCAGGTTGCGGCGCTGACGACGGACCAGGTTGCGGCGCTGACCTCGACGCAGATCGGGTCGCTGACCAGCGCCCAGGCTTCGGCGCTCAACACCGCCGACATTGTGGCGCTGACGACCGGAGTGGCGTCGCTGAGCACCGGCGCGATCGCTGGGCTGACGACGGCGGGCGTGGCGACCTTGAGCACCGCCCAGGTGGCGGGGCTGAAGACGGCCCAGATCGCCGCGTTGACCAGCGCTGAGGTTGCGGCTTTGCAACCGGCTGGGGTCGACGTGCTGACGAATCCGCAACTCGACGCCATCAGCGCCAAGGGGGTCGCTGGCCTGTCGACCGCCGACATCCTCGGCCTGACCAGCTCGCAGGCGGGTTCGCTGACTTCGGCCCAGGTCCACGCCCTCGACGCAGCGCAGGTTGCGGCGGTCATCCAGGCCTACAACGCGTAGCCAAGTCGGCGCCCGGGTGTTCAATCGCTGAACGCCCGGCCCGGCCGCCAATCCCTTCACGCCGCGCGCCCAAGGGTCAGCCCCGAGCAAGCGAGCGCTGTTCTGTTTGCGGCCTGATACGCGCCTGCTGCGCGCGACTGGCCGAGACCAGCGCGGGCTCGGGCGCGCGACCAAGCGGAATGCGCCATGATGACGGCAAATCCCAGCGACCAGGTCTCAGCGTCGGTTTTGTCGGCGTTCATCGAGCGGGCGAAGGCCCGGCGGCTCAGTCTCGGCGAGCTCATTCAGGCCGCTGGGACGCTGGCTGGCGCCGACACGGCGCGGCAACGGGCCGAACTGTACAACGCGTGGATCGCCTTCAATCCCGACAACCCGCTGGCGCACCTGGCTTATTTCAACTACTCGGTCGTCTTGCGCGAGCTCGGGGATCTCAGCGGCGCGATCAACGCGCTGCGCGCTTGTCGACAAATCGACGCTGACTTCGGAGCGGCGCACGTCAATCTTGGGCGCACCTTTGAAGACGGCGGCGACATCGGCCAAGCGGTCACCGAGTGGAAGCGGTTCGCCGACGCCTGCGCCAGCGTAACCCCCGCTCGCATCAACTATAAACTGATGGCGCTGCAGAACATCGGTCGCGTGCTCGAGGCGTCGGAGCAGTTGGCGGCGGCCGAGGATGCGCTGCGCCAGGCGATCGAGTTGCGTCCGGAGCGAACCGAAGCCGGCCAGCACTGGATCGCCTTGCGGCAGCGCCAATGCAAGTGGCCGGTTGTGGCGGCCTCGGAACATGCGACGCCGAAGCAGATGCTCGCCGCGATATCGCCGATCGCGCTCGCCGCCTACGCCGACGATCCGATGTTCCAGCTTGCCAAGGCGCATGCCTACAACAAGTCGTTCGTCGGCCGCCCCGAGCGAGGGCCGGTCGGGCCGCGCGCGGCGAGAAGGAAGGTCGGGACCGGCAAGCGGCTACGTATCGGTTACGTGTCGTCAGACCTGCGCGAACACGCGGTCGGTTTTGCGCTCAACGAAGTCTTCGAACTGCACGACAAGTCGAAGGTCGAGATCTTTTCCTACTACTGCGGCGAGCCGCGCGTCGGCGACGCGGTCCAGGAACGGTTCAAGGCGGCCTCCGACCAATGGCGCGACATCGCCCCCATTACCGATCTGCAGGCGGCCGAGCAGATCGCCGCCGACGAGGTCGACGTGCTGGTCGACCTCAACGGCTACACCAAGCACGCGCGCACCAAGATATTCGCCTATCGGCCGGCGCCGATCATCGTCAACTGGTGCGGATATCCCGGCACGATGGGCAGCCCGTATCACCACTATCTCATCGCCGACAGCTACATCATCCCGCCGGAGAACGAGATCTTCTTTTCCGAGCGCGTGCTGCGCATTGCGTGCAACCAGCCGATCGATCGGAAGCGGCGGATCAGCCGCCAACTGCCGACGCGCGCCGATGCCGGTCTGCCCGAGGGCGCCTTCATCTACGCCTCGCTGAACGGCATGCAGAAATTGACGGCGACGATGTTCACGCGCTGGATGACGATTCTGCGCGAGGTTCCCGATAGCGCACTGTGGCTGCTCGCCGGCGACGGCGAAACCAACACGCGGCTGCAAGACGCGGCTGCGGCGCAGGGCGTCGCGCGCGAGCGAATCCTATTCGCTGAAAAGGCGGCCAATCCCCAGCATCTCGCGCGCATCGCCCTCGCCGATCTGTTCCTCGACACGGCGCCCTACGGCGCACATTCGACAGCCGCCGACGCGCTTTCCGCCGGGCTGCCAATCCTCACCTTGGAAGGGCGCAGCTTCGCCTCGCGATTTTGCGGCAGCGTCGTCTCGGCGGCTGGCCTCGGCGACCTGATCTGCGCCACGCCGGAAGACTACATGCGACGCGCGATCGCCTTCGGCCGCGACCGCGCCAGCCTCGCTCCCTACCGAGACAAGCTCGTCGGCGAGCGCGACAATAGCGTGCTGCGCGACATTCCGGGGCTGACCAGGAGCCTCGAGGACGCGTTCTGGCGGATGCAGAGCGAATGCGAGCGCGGCGCGACGCCGGTTCCCGACCTGAACAATCTCGACATCTATTACGAAATCGGCGCCGAACTGAACGCCGAGCCGATCGAGTTCATCGGCGCGAAGGCCTACTACGCTCTCTACCTCGATCGCTTGGCGAAGTGGAACGCGCATGCTGTGATCGCGCCCGACCGCCGATTGTGGAGGGGGGACGCAACCGCCGAAGCGGCGCCGCGTGTCGCTGCAGCTTGACGGAATCCGATTGATGGGCGAGCCAAGAACAATTCTCGTCACGTTTGCTGGCCGGCGCGACCGCATGCGCCTCTTGACCCGCTATGTCGACGCAGCAATCGCGCGCGGACTGGTCGACGAGTGGCACGTTTGGGAATTTGCCCGAAACGCCGAAGACGCGCGCTGGCTGCAGGGACGATTCCCGGTGGCGCAAACGACGCCGAACAATGCGCTCGAGTATTTCCGGCTCCCGCGCCGGCTGGAACTGCGTGACTCCCCGGCGAGCCTCAGTTTCCGCCTCCGCGCCGTCAACGACGCGCATATCGGTTTGCGGCGGCTCTCCGGCGAGGGTCCGGATTACGAAATCGTGCTCGGCGGCTGGAACAACGCGGCGAGCGCCATCCGTAAGTTCGATGAGCGCGGAGCGCTGTGCGACCGCGCGTCGATCGCTCAGCGTCCGCAGCCCAATCTCGCTCGCAGCACGCCGGGCCTGCTGCCTGAGTTCGGCTTCCTCAACGTCGAATTGGATATAGGCGAAAACGGACTGCTCGTGCGCGTCTCCGGCGAAACAGTGTTGCACGATCCCGCGCCAATCGGCCGCGGCGCGTTCGAACCGCTTTACCGCACCGGCTTCGGCGCCAACGGCGACTGGCGGTTTGCTGAATTCGCCAATCATCCGGCACGCCGCTTCGTCGTCGGGCCAGAATCCTACCATTCGGGCGACGCAATGTTCTATACGCGCGCCTATCAGTATTACGGCGCGACCGCAGACGAGTACAGGGACGACGTCATCCTGAAATGCGACGACGACATCGTATATTTTGACCTCGACCGACTTGAGGAATTCATCGATTTCCGCCGCCGCCACCCGGAATTCTTCATGGTCAGCGCCAATGTGGTCAACAACGGCGTCTGCGCGTTTTTCCAGCAGGTCGACGGGACCGTTTCCGATTCGGAGGACGCGTTCGAGTTGCCGCCTGGCGGCCTTTGCGGCTCGCTATGGGGGGAGGGGAAGAAAGCCGAACGCCTGCACCGCAGTTTCCTCCGCGACCCCGCGCGATTCGCCGCGGCGAGGGGAGAACCGATCGTCTGGAACCAGCGGATCAGCATCAACTACATCGCTTTGCTCGGCGCCGATCTGCCGCTCATTCCCGATCTCATGCGCGACGACGAGCACGACCTTTGCTACGGCGTGCGCAAGCGGGCGAAGAAAACGAATTGCATCTATCCACGCTTCGTCGCCTCGCACCTGTCGTTCTGGAAGCAGGATGCGGAAATGAACGTCGCGGAGATGCTCGAAGGCTACGAAGACCTGGCCGATCACGCTGGCGCCGCCGCCGAACTCGCCGCCGCCTGAACGGGTCGCTGCTTCAGGGCGTCCAGCGCTGCCGATTGACTCGCGCCCGTCGAACGTGCGCTTTCGCTTGCCCTCGCGCGATAGCCGCCATTCCGCTTCAGCCGAACTTGAACAGCACGCCGTAGCCGCCGCGGGGATAGTTCCATTCGACCTCGCCGGCCGGTTCGCACATCACGCGGCAGGTGCCGCATTCGAAACATCCGTCGGGCGCGACTTCGACTTGACCGGCCTCGGTCAGCGTGTAGCAACCGGCCGGACACAGCGTCGTCATCGCCAGCAGGTTGGCGGACGGCTTGTCGTGGGCGACGACGCGGATATGGCTGCGGCCGCCGTCGACGACGTAGCGGTTCTGGTAGAGTTTCTCTTCGACGCGAGCTTCGTCAGGCTTGCTCATGCGGGTCTCCTTCGGGTTCTCAGCGCCAGGCGCGCGCCAGTTTGAAAGTGTCGCCGAGCAGACCGGTCCAGCCGCGCGCCTTGCGGAAGGCGGCGAAGGTCTTCGTTTCTTTTTCGCGTTTGGGCGTGCCGTCGACGCGCAGGAAATTCTCCATCGCCTTGGCCATCAGTTCGGGGTAGGTGAGGAAGAAGTTGCGCGAATTGGTGTGCAGCAGCGCCGGCATGTCGCGATATTTGCGCAGGTCCTTCATCACGAAGGAGTCTTGCAGCGCCTTCGGGTAGCGGGCGAGGTTGTCCTTGGTCATCTTTTCGCGGCGGCTCTTGATCTGGAAGATCGCCTCGGCGGCGAAGCGGCCGGAGGTCATCGCGAGGTTCGAGCCTTCGCGATGGATGGCGTTGTTGAGCTGCGCGGCGTCGCCGACGACCACCCAGCCGTCGCCGCAGAGCTGTGGCACCGCGTTGTAGCCGCCTTCGGGAATGAGGTGGGCGGCGTATTCCTTAACTTCCGAGCCTTCGATGAGCGGCTTGACGGAAGGGTGCGCCTTGAACGCCTCGAGCAATCCATGGGGCGTCTCGCCGGTCCGGGCGAAATCGGAAACCAGGCAGCCGATGCCGACCGACAGGCATTCCTTGTTGGTGTAGACGAAGCCCATGCCGGTCATGCCGCGCGAGATCGTGCCGACCGCCTCGATGACGACGCCTTCGTCGCCGTGGACGTTGAAGCGCGCCTCGATCGTCTCGGCGGGCAGGAAATGCATCTCCTTGACCGCGAGCGCGACGTTATCGGGCTTGGGCGGCGCCCGCAGGCCGGCGCGGCTGCCGAGCAATCCGTTGACGCCTTCGGCGAGCACGACGACGTCGGCGTGAACGATTCCGCCCTCGCGGTCCGTGCGCACACCGACGCAGGCGCCGTAAGCGTCGAAGATCAGTTCGAGCGCAGTCGTTTCGGTCAGCACCAACGCGCCGGCCTCACGCACCTTGCGGGAGAACCACTTGTCGAACTGCGACCGCAGGATGGTGTAACGGTTCGGCTTGGCCTCGTTGAACGCGTCCGAGCGATAATGCATGCCGGTGTGCGAAGCCTCGTTCATCATCCAGAAGCGCTGTTCGATCAGATGGCGCTCGAGCGGTGCGTCCTCGCGAAAATCGGGAATGATCGCCTCGAGCATGTCGGCGTACATGATCGCACCCTGCACGTTCTTCGAGCCGGAATATTCGCCGCGCTCGAGTTGCAAGACGGAGAGGCCGCGCTTGGCCAGGACGTAGGCGGCGGCGTTGCCGGACATGCCGGCGCCGACGACGATACAATCGAATTTCTCGACCATGAGTTTCTCCTCAGCCGGCGAGCCGGTCGCTCGTATGCGCGGAAACGCGGGCGCGGAACGCTTCAGTCAACGCCGGCAGGAAACGGATGGCGTCGGTCGCCACGGCAAGATGGGCGAAGTCGAGGATCGACGCGTTTCGGTCGGTGTTGATGGCGACGATGAGGTCGGCGCCTTCGACGCCGACGCGATGCTGGATAGCGCCGGAAATGCCGGCGGCGATGTAGAGCTTCGGCCGGATCGTCTTGCCGGTCTGGCCGATCTGCCGCTCCGCCGGCGCCCAGCCTTTCTGCACGCAGGGGCGCGAACAGCCCCATTCGCCGCCGAGCACGTCGGCGAGCGCGCGCACCAGTTGCAGGTTCTCGGCCCCCTGCAGTCCGAGCCCGCCGGCGACGACCACGTCGGCGAAGGCGAGGTTCAATTTGTGCGAGGCGCGATCGGGCAGGAAGGACAGCACTTTGGTGACGATGCTCTCCTCCTTCAGATCGACCGCGTGTTCGACGACGCGGCCGGTTCGCCCTTCCTGGCGCGCCGGCGTCGGCATCACGCGCGGGCGGACAGTCGCCATCTGCGGCCGGGTGTTGAGCGTGTAGATCGTGCACAGCAGCGAGCCGCCGAAGGTCGGACGCGTCGCGGCGAGCGACTTGTCGGCGTCGACCGCCAGTTCGGTGCAATCGGCGGTGAGGCCGGTGAGCAGCGTGGTGGCGACCGAGCCGGCGAGATCGCGCCCGAGGTTGGTCGCGCCGAGCAGCAGGATTTCCGGCTTGTGCGCGTCGACCAGGTCGGTGAGCGTCTTTGCGTAGGGCTCGTTGCGATATTCGGCCAGGATCGGGTTCTCGACCAGGTAGGCGAGGTCGGCGCCATAGGCGAAGCCTTCGGCGACCGCCTCGCGGGTTCCTGCTCCCGGCGCGCCGACGACGACCGCGGCAAGCTCGACGCCGAGCTTGTCGGCGAGCTTGCGGCCCTCGCCCATCAGCTCCCACGAGACCGGGTGAACTTCGCCACGCTCGAGTTCGATCAACACCCAGACGTTCTTGTAGGCCTTGAAGCGCTCGGGCAGCTCTTTCTTCATCGCCGCGCGCGAGGGGGCGGGGGCGGCGGGAGCGGGCGTATCGGACATCGCTTGTCTCCTCACAATCCGGCGGCGAGCCGTTCGAGGTCGGCGGCGAGCGCCGGCTTGGCCTCGAACAGCGCAGCGATCAGGTCCTCGGCGGTTTCCTTGGCGCGCGGCTTCGGTTCGATCGCCTTGGCCTTGTCGGCGCGCGGCGTCGGCGCGAACACGCGCTTGACCACGGTCGGCGAGCCGCGCAGGCCGCATTTCTGCAGATCCTCGATTCCAGCGGCGACGGCGCTCCAGGTCACGATCTCGGCCCGCGCGGCGCGCAGCGCGTCGGCGAAGGCGCCGCGCCGGATCTCGGCCGAACCTTCGAGCATGGTGACCAGGCAGGGCAGCGCCGAACGCAGCACCTGCACGCCGCCTTCCGCGCGGCGCTCCAGATCGATCGTGCGCGCCGCCGGGTCGAGGCCGGCGATCTTGGAAATGTAGGTGAGCTGATTGAGGCCGAGCCGGCGGGCGATGCCGGGACCGACCTGCGCCGTGTCGCCGTCGATCGTCTGCTTGCCGGCGAACACGATGTCGGGCGCCCCCCACGTCTCGCCGATCTTGCGGATCGCCTGGGACAGCGCATAGCTCGTCGCCAGCGTGTCGGAGCCAGCGAAGAAACGGTCGGTGAGCAGCACCGCGCGATCCGCGCCGAAAGTGAGCGCTTTGCGTAGGGCGTCCTCGGCCGAGGGCGGACCCATGGTGAGGACCGTCACGTCGCCGCCCTGCTCGTCGCGCAGCCGCAAAGCCGTTTCGAGCGCGAACAGATCGTAGGGGTTGATGATCGTCGGCACGCCTTGCCGCATGATGGTGTTGGTGACCGGATGGACGCGGATCTGCGCCGAGTCCGGAACCTGCTTGATGCAAACGACGAAATGCATGGGGCCTCCACGGCGAAGATGCTGAACCTCTCAACGCATACGCCGTGCCAAGCTCTGCTTCTGCAGCCAAAGCCCTAGAATTGCTGGTGATTCAGGAGATGCGCGGCCGTCAGGCGGCATCGTGCGACGCGGGGCTGTCGGGAACGCGACACGATGTCGTAGCGACGGCGGCCAATCGCTCGAGCCCATCGCCCTACCTCCCCCCGCGAGCGGGGAGAGGAGCGCAGCGGCGCTCTTCCTCTCTCATCGTTTAGGCGGAGAGGCTGGGTGGGCTGGGTGAGTTTCCGCGAAGCCCCCCGATCACGATCTTGGCGGCAGCGGGGCGATTTCGTCGAGCCCGACGAAAGCGGTTTTGGGTGCGACAGGCCGCTCCGGGTCGTGATCCTTCAGCACCTGGAACACGCGCTCGGCGAGCGGCGAGGAGCGCTCGAAATCGGCGTAGGCCCGTTGCAGCGTCGCCTTGGCGCGCTCCACGGCGACCGAATCGGGCAAGCCGCCGAGTTCGTCGCTGTTGAGATACTGACCCATGCGCTTGAGGATGTGCAGGCGGGCGACCCGCAGCACCGCCTCGTCATAGGCGACGCCGAGCGCGGCGAAAAAGTCCTCGGCCGAGGACAGGCGTTTGAGCTTTTCGACGATATTCGTCGCCTCGATCGGCCGTTCATCCAGCGAGCAGGTCATCTTCGGTTCTCCTCGCGCTCAGTCGGCGGCGCGCATGATTTGAGACAGCGCCTCTGCGACCGCCTCCTCGTGCAGGCGCACCAGTTCGTCGCTCGAAATGGCGATCTTGCTCTGCGCGGCGCGTCGGCGCACAAGCGCGACGAGAAGCGGCGCGGTCTCCTTCGCCAGCGCGACGCCGCGCTCGCGCAGAGCGTGGGCAAGCGACTTGGCGCCCGAGTGCTTGCCGACGATGAAGCGATCGCGCCGACCGAACAGCGCCGGATCGGGACCGCGATAGCTCTCGGGATCGGCGATCAACCCGGCGACGTGAACGCCCGATTCATGGGAGAAGACATCGCCGCCGATAATCGCCTTGCCGGCCGGGACGCCGCGCCGCGCCGCTTCGGCGACCATCGCCGCAAGGCCGGACAATTGCGTCAGATCGACGCCGGTCGGCTCGCCATGCAGGCATTCCAGCGCCGCCGCGACCTCCTCGAGTGGGGCGTTGCCCGCGCGCTCGCCGAGGCCGCCGACCGTCACCGACAAATGCGTCGCGCCAGCGCGCGCCGCAGCGAGACTGTTGGCGGTCGCCAGCCCGTAGTCGTCATGGCCATGAAACTCGATCGCCAGGTCGCTGGCCCCGACAACGCGCGCCACCAGGGCGTGGGTCGCGAACGGATCGAGCGCGCCGACCGTGTCGGCGATCCGTAGCCGAAACGCACCGGCCTCGGCCGCCGCGTCGGCAAGGCGCAACAGGTGATCGACATCGGCACGCGAAGCGTCCTCGGCGCCGACCGCGACTTCGAAGCCGGCGTCGAGCGCGAGCGGAACCAGTGCGCGCACGCGCGCCAACGCTTGGGCGCGGGTGATGCCGAGTTTGGCGTTGAGCAACCGATCGGAAGCCGGGATCGACAAATTGACGGCCCCGACGCCGGCGCGGCGCGCGGCGGCGATGTCGGCCTTGGTCATGCGGCACCAGGCCATAATCCTGACGCCGAGTTCGAGCCCCGCAATGGCGCGAAGCGCCTCGATCTCCTCTTCGCCCATCGCCGGAGTGCCGGCTTCGAGTTCGGCGACGCCCGCCGCGGCAATCGCTTCGGCGATGGCGATTTTCTCGGCGAGGGTGAAAGCGACGCCGGGCGTCTGCTCGCCGTCACGCAAGGTGGTGTCGTTGAGCGCGATTCGTCGCGCCGGCGCGCGCTCAAGCATAGGCCAGCCCGACAGAACGCGGAGCGAAAGCGGTTTCTGGCGCGGGCGAACGGGCGCGCAGCCGGTCGACGACCGGCGGCAATGTCTCGATCACGCGGTCGATGTCGTCGTCGTCGTTGTCGCGCGACAGCGAAAAGCGCGTCGCGCCCACAGCGACGGCGTCCGGAACGGCCATGGCGCGCACGACATGCGATGGCGCCGGCGAACCCGCGGAGCAGGCGGCGCCGGAAGAGGCGGCGATTCCGGCGCGGTTGAGCAGCAGCACGATCGCGTCCGCCTCGGCGCCCTCGCAGACGATCGCGGTGGTGTTGGGCAGCCGGCGCTCGACGTCGCCAAGAACGAATGAACGCGGGATTCGCGCCAGCAGACTCGTCTCCAGCCGGTCGCGCAACGCGCTCATGCGCGCCGCGTCGCCGCGCAGCCGCGCCGTTGCCATTTCGGCCGCCTTGCCCAGGCCGACGACGCCCGGCGTATTCTCGGTGCCGCCGCGCCGGCCGCGCTCCTGATTCCCGCCCAGCATCAGCGACCGGAACGGCGCGCCGCGCCGCACGTAGAGCGCGCCGACGCCTTTGGGCCCGTGCAGCTTGTGGGCGGAAAGAGAAAGCATGTCGATTGCGGTCTCGCGCAAGGCGATGGGCAGGCGTCCGACCGCCTGGACGGCGTCGGTGTGGAACAGCGCGCCCACCGACTTGGCCTCCTGCGCCAGTTCCTCGACCGGATAGATGACGCCGGTCTCGTTGTTGGCCCACATGATCGACACCAGCGCGACCCGGCGCGAAAGCGCCGCGCGATAGCGCGCGCGATCGAGCCGGCCGAGGGGGTCGACGGGAATGCGGTGAACCTTGATGCGGCGCGTGCGTTCGAGATGCGAACACAGCGCCAGAACCGCCGGATGCTCGACGGCGGAGACGACGATCTCATTGCGCCCGTCGGCGGCCTCCAGCGCGCCGAGGAGGGCGGTGTTGTCGGCTTCCGTCCCGCCTGAAGTGAAGAGGATCTCTTCGCGAAACGCCGCGCCGAGCAAGCCGCGCACCCGTTCGCGCGCCTCTTTCATCGCCAACCGGCTCGTCGCGCCGAAATCATGCACCGAAGACGGGTTGCCGAAATCCTCGGTAAGGCAAGGCAGCATCGCTGCGACGACTTCCGCGGCGACGCGAGTGGTGGCGTTGTTGTCGAGATAAACGGCCCGCATGGCTGGCCTCCTTGTCAGACCGGAAGGACTTTGACCGGGAAACCCAGCGCCTCGATCAGGCGCATGCGCACACCGAGCACGGTCATCGAGGCGAGCTGACAGCCGACGCAGGCGCCGGTGAGACGCACCCTGACGACGTCGTCGACGACGTCGACGAGTTCGCAATCGCCGCCGTCGGCCTTCAGGCGAGGCCGCAGCGCGGCAATTGCGCCCTCGATCGCGGCGATCCGCTCGGCCGCATCGAGGCGGCGCACTGGTCGAGGCGTGGGACTCGGCGCGGGACTCGGCGTGGCCCTGGCGACCGACGGTCGGCGATCGAGGCCGACCAGCCGCACGCGTTGCGGTTTCGGGTCGAGAGCGACTGGCGCCTCGGCGGCGTCGGCCTCCAAGATTTCCGCTCGCCCGTTGTCCAGCATGGCGCGTCTCCGGTTCTCGTTCAGGAAAAAGATTTGCCGCACGAACACTTCGATCCGGCGTTCGGATTGTCGAAGACAAAACCGGACGCCTCCAGGCCGGTGACGAAATCGACTGTCATGCCGGCGATATGCGGTTGGGATTCCTTGTCGATGAACAGCTTGACGCCGCCCTGCTGAACCACCGCGTCGCCTTCGCGCTCTGCCGTCTCGAGCCCCATCATGTATTTGAGGCCGGCGCAGCCGCCCGCCTGCACCATGATGCGCAGGCCCTCGGCTGGCCGAGCCGAACGGGAGAGGGCCGTCTTGACCGCGGAAACGGCGCTATCGGTGAGCTGAATCATCAGAGGCCTCCTCGCGTGTCTGGCGGCTAAGGCCCTTTGCACGGCCCGTGCCAGACGCAAGCCTATGATTATTCAGAGAATTTGTTGCATCGAGGGATGTCGCAAAGACGACAATGCCGGGCCGTGCGCGACAAATGTCGCTATCGCGTCGCGCTGGCGCGACCGGTCATCGCAAGGCGGCTCATGCCGTCCTCGTCGCCGAAGCACGAGGCGAAGTCGACGCAGACCGCGCAATGGGGCGCGGTGCAAAGACTGAAACCTTCGATTTCGCAAAGGCGGCGATAGAAGAATTTCTTCCACCGCATGTTGTTGGCGTTGCCGGCGTGCAACACAGGAAAATGGCGCGCCAGCAGGCGGTTCAATTCGCCGCGGTTGAACAGGCCCAGATCCTGCCAGAGATGATCTTCACCCATCGCGCGCCGTGCAAGGATCGAGGCCAGCCAGCCCGAATCTTCGCCGCGACCGGCGCTGTGGCTGGTCAGCAAGTTGCGCAGCAGGTCCTCTTCCATGGTGCGGATCGGATCGGGCGCGCGTTGGAGGCACAACGGCGCGGCGCTGAGGGGAAAGTGCGCTGCGAACAGCGCCGTCGCCTCGGCCCGCGTCAGGCCGAGACCTTGGGTCAACGCGAGTTCGGCCGTCGCCTGGTCGGCGAGCGCCGCCGACAGAACGCAGGCGAAGACGTGGTCGTCGAACGCTTCGCCGTCGTCGGCTTTGGCTGTTTGCGCAGCCCGCAGCGCCGCATAGCGTTCGTCAAACATCGCCGCCTCCGTTTTCTCGTCGTTCCTGACCGGCGCCGCTATGCGGCGATACGGTCGGCAGCCACATGGGTCTGGCAATCCTTGGGACAGACGCGCGCGCAGGCGCCGCAACCGACGCAGGCGCCGGAATTGTCGACGATCATGATCTTGCGGTTCAGTTCGCCGTCGAAATCGTCGTCGTCGTCCTCGGTCACCCTGCCGAGCACCGTCCCGGAATCGTCGACGCCATGCAGATGCATGACCTCGCGCGAGCAGACCTTGTAGCAACGGCCGCAACCGATGCATTTGGCGCCGTCGATCATTGTGAGAAATTCGGGTGTCCAGGCCGAGCCGTCGCGCGTCAAGTAGGCCATTACGCGGTCTCCAGTGCCTTGAGACGGCCGCGCGCCGTTTCGAGCGCCTCGTAGGCCTGGTGAGCCGCGCGCGCGACGTCCAGGATCGAAGTCCAGTTGACCGGCAGATCCTCGGCGAGGTCGTGCAGATTCATCTTGGCCGTGATCGCTCTGGTTGAAAGCTTCCTGATTTCGCTCTTCAGCGCGTCGACTTCGGACATGCGTTCGCCCCCTCATGCGTCTCGAACGGCGGTCGGACTGGGCGGCGTCAGACGTCCGCCACGGCCGGATAGGCGTCGATCCATGTTTTCGCGTCTTCGACGAGCTTCTCGCCGGCCTCGGCGAGCTTGTCGAAACTCTCGAAACCGAAACGGTGAACGTCGCGCAGGCTCTTGGCGATCACCACCAGGCGGCCGACGCTCAGGATCACCCGGCCGAAGCCCTCGTGCGACATCTTCATCATCGGCGACGCCATGCGGCCGGTCGCCCGCTCGATCTCGAGGCCGACGGCGACATAGAACTTCTCCACCCGCCCCATCACGTCGGGATCGGGGTCGCCGATGATCGGGATTTGCCGCCGCTGTTCCTTGGTGACGATGAAGTCGGCGAGGATCTCGGCGTCGGACTTTCGCTCCCAGACGCCGAACGTGTCTTCGGCGCGCACGACGCGCACGAGCGTCCTGACGAACGGCGCCACGAGGTCGACCGGCTTGTCTTCGATGTCCGTCATTTCGTTTCAGTCCTCTTCGAAATCGGGTTTTGCCGGGCCGACCCCGGCGCTGGCGAGAACTTTGCGCAGCCACGGCGGCGGCGAGCCGGCGAGCATCGCGCGCGTGCGCTCGAGAACTTCCGGGATCGGCGACGCCTGCTGCGTCTTGATCGGATGGATGCGGGCGGCGACCACCTTGGCGGCGGACGGCCCGCCGATCGCCAGGCAGAACAGCAGGTGGCAGCCGGCCAACGCCTCCACCTTGGGGGTGATGCGGTCCTCGCCCTCGCTTTTGTGGGCGCCCGACTCGTCTGAGTTGTCGTCGAAGACGACCGCCTCCACGAAGTCCCAGCCCTTCTCGGTGACGTCGTAGACGGCGAAACGCGGCGCCGAGCCGAAATGGGCGTTGAGGCCCTTCATGTCGCGCGTAGCGATCGCGACGCGCACGGCGCCGGGCGCCGGCGGGCGCTTCGGCTGCTCGTCCTCAATGCCGACCAATTGCAGACGCCGGACGGCGGTCATGCTCGCTCTCCTGGTGTCGAAACGGGTTGAGAGATTCGGGCGTCGGCTCGTGGCGCGCGCCCTCGAAAATATTGGCGACCTCGAAGATGAGGTCGCGGGCGCCTTGATAGCCGACGCGCAGTTTGTGTTGACTTCCCAAGCGATCGAAGACGGGGAAGCCGACGCGCAGCAGCGGAATGCCGAGCCGTCCGGCGGCCTGGCGACCGTGGCTGTGGGTGACGAGCAGGTCCGCGCCCTCGGCGAGCGCTTCGAAGTCGCCGAGATCGCCGACCTTGACCGCCTCGCAGGGGATGTGTTCGAGGATTTTCGATCCGCTCGTCGTCGACACCGCGGCGTGGATCTCGGCGCCGAGGCCAACGAAGAAAGTCGCCAGGGCGTAGAGAAGGTCGGGCTCGGCGGCAATGGCGATCCGCTTGCCGGAGAAATGGAAATGGCCGTCGAGCAGCGCATCCTGCAATTGCGCCCGCCGCCGCCGGATTGGTTCCGGCGCCGGCCGGCCCGAGAGTTCGCCGAGCAGCGAGACGAAGCGGTCGATCGCCTTGAGGCCGCTGAGCTGGCGAAACAGCACATAGTCGACGCCGGTCAGCTCGGCGAGCCGTGCGGCGGGGGCGCGCATGTGTTCGCCGATCGCAATCGTCAGGCGCGCCTGTCCGAGCGTGCGGATGTCTTCGACCGAGGTTCCGCCATAGGAGGTCGGGACCCAGCTCGCCGGCACGGTTCCGTCGAGCGAACCGGAGATGTCGGGCAGGATGACGGGTTCGAGGCCGTGGGATTCGACCATCGCGCGCAGATGCTCGACGTCGGCGACGCTCAGATGCGCGCCCGGCAGAAGGTTGACCCGCCTCGCGTTGCGCTGCTGCGCCGTCCCGCGTTGCGCGATCGCCTCGATCATCGCCTTGACCGCCTTGCTCCAGCCTTCCTCGATCGCGCCGTCGAAGTCGGGGGTCTGGGCGAGTGCGATCTCGGTGCCCGCGAGCTCGGCGGCGCGCCGCGACTTGATCGCCGTCAGTTCGCCGGCGAAGTCCTCGCCGCGCGTTTCAACCAGCGCCGTCGTGCAGACGCCGATCAGCGCTGGCTTGGTCCGGCTCTTCAGGTTGAGGATCGCCTCCTCCAGATGATCGGCGCCGCCGAGGATCGTCGCGACCTCGTCCATCGCCGTCGTCTGGAGCGGAATCGCCTCCTTGAAGTGACGCACGAACAGCACCAGCGCGAAGGAGGTGCAGCCCTGGCTGCCGTGAAACAGCGGCACGGCGCCGGCGACGCCGAGAAAGGCGAAAGCCGCGCCGAGCGGCTGCGAAGACTTCAGCGGATTGACCGAGGCCGCCTTGGCGACCGGAAGGATCGACGCCATCTCCGCCCCCTAGCACTCGCCCAGTTCGTCCGCCGCGGTCGCGGCGAACTTCCTGCGAGTCCGTGCGATGAAATCCGCGCCGTCGTCGCTCGCGTCGGCGATCGAGACGCCTTCCGCGTCCCACGGCGCCGGCGCGCGCACTTGCGCCCAGACCGGGTTGTGGATGGCGAGGTCGATCTGGCGCACCAGCTCCACCATGCCGTCGTAGCCGGCGTAGGGGTGATGGCGCTCTTGGTTGATGTCGAGCCAAGGGGTCTTCGCCTTGAGCGCGATGAATTGCGTGCGCCCGCCCGACAGCATGATGTCGGCGTTGCCGGAGGCAAGCAGCGCATAAAGGTCGCGCGGCGCCATATTGTCGAAGGCGTGCTTTTCGTCCTTCAGCAACGCCTTGATGCGCACCTTGTCCTCGTCGGTCGACTTCTTGGTCGCCGTGCCGACGATCTCGATGCCGATTTCCTGCAAGGCCGCGACCACCGACCACGACTTCACGCCGCCGGTGTTGAGCAGGACGCGCTTGCCCGCCAGCCTGGCCCGATAGGGCTCGAGACGGCGCCAGACGCGCGCCTCCTGGTCGGCGATCAGCGCCTCGGCGCGATTGGCGAGCGCGCGGTCGGCGCCTTCGGCGACGAGCAGGCGGGCGAGCTGGCGCAGCGCATCGGAAGTGTCGGAAACGCCGTAGAAGGAGCCCTCGAAATAGGGGATGCCCCAACGCTCCTCCATCTTGCGCGCCATGTTGATCAGCGCGGTCGAGCACACCATCATGTTGACGCGCGCCGTGTGCGCGCCGGCGATGTCGCGATAGCGCGCGTCGCCGGGAATGCAGGCGCGAACCCGCATGCCGAGCGCCTCCAGCAACGGCTTGACCATCCAGAACTCGCCAGAAAGATTGTATTCGCCGAGGATGTTGACGTCGGTCGGCCCGACGTCGTCAGGTTCGTAGGCGCCGATGACATGGTCGAGCAGCGCCTCGCCGGCGAGCTTGTTGCCGAGGTTCTTCGATCCCGCGAACCCCGGCGCGTGAACTGGTACGACCGGCGTGCCGAAACGCTCGGCGGCGCGGAAGCACACCGCGTCGAGGTCGTCGCCGACCAGCGCGGTTACGCACGTCGAATAGACGAACACCGCCGGCGGCGCGTAGGCCTCGACGATCTCGCGGATGGCGCGAAAGAGCTTCTTCTCGCTCTGGCCCATCACCACGTCGAGCTCGGTGAGGTCGGTGGTGAAGCTGCGCCGCCAAAGCGCCGAGCCCGACGAAACGGCGCCGCGATTGTCCCAGGAATTGCCCTCGCAGGCGAGCGGGCCGTGGACGAGATGGGCGACGTCAGTAATGGGCTGCAGCACAATCTTCGCGCCGTCGAAGGCGCAGCCGCCCGCCGCCGCGCCGGGCGTCAGCGGCTTGGAGCAACCCTTACTGCGCGTCGAAGCGTCCTTGGCCTGGTTCTTCTCGCAGGCCGGCTCGTTGAAGAGCGCCTGCACGCGCGCTTGGCTCGACATTGGCGAAACTCCGAACAATCGGCAGGCGCGGCGCCGGGCGATCGCGCGCCCGGCGTCGTGCTTGGGTCACCGCGTCAGGTCGTAGGAATAGTCGGTTTTGCCAGGAGCGATCGTGTCGGCGTCGAGCTTGTCGAACACCTTGTCGAGGATCGTCGTCAGCACCCTGAGGCCGCCCTGGTAGCCCCACAGCGGGAAGCGGTGGTGGTGGTGGCGATCGAAGATCGGGAAGGTCAAGCGCAGCAGCGGCGTTCCGGTGTCGCGCTCGAGATACTTGCCGTAGGAATTGCCGATGACCATGTCGACCGGCTCGGTGAACAGAAGCGAGCGCAAGTGCCAGAGGTCCTTGCCCGCCCAGATCTTGGCGTCCTTGCCGAACGGCGAGGCCGCGAGCACGGGGGCCAGTTCTTCTTCCCAATGCTTGGTGCCGTTGGTCGCCAGGCAGTGGATCGGCTCGCCGCCAGTCTCCATGACGAAGCGCGCCATCGCGCTGACGAAATCGGGATCGCCGTAGATCGCGTATTTCTTGCCGTGCAGCCACGACTGGCTGTCGGCCATCGCGTCGATGAGCCGACCGCGCTCCAGGCGAAGCGATTCGGGGATCGCCTTGCCCGACAGCTCCGAGATCTTCATCAGCAGTTCGTCGGTGGCGCGAACGCCGATGGGATAGTGGAACGACGCAGTCTCGTGGCCGAGCGAATTTGCGTAATCCAAGGTCTTGCGTGTGTTCCAATACTGCAGCGAGATCGTCGCCTTGGCGTCAAGCGCCGCCTTGACGTCGTCGATCTTGGTGCCGCCGTCGAACATGCGGAACTGACCGTCGGAGGGCGTGTCGAATTGGTCGGAGGCGTCGGAGAGGAGGGTGTAGTCGACGCCCATCACGTCAAGCAGCCGCTTCAGCTCGCGATTGTTGCCGACGCAGAAGCCGTCGAATCCGGGAATGATGTTGATCTTGCCGTTCGGCTTGCGCTCGGCGCCCTTCCAGAAGTTCTCCAGCACGCCCTTGATCATGACGTCGTAGCCGTCGACATGGCTGCCGACGAAAGCCGGGGTATGGGCGAAGGGGACGTCGAATTCCCGCGGGACCGAGTCCTTGTCCTTGGCGGTCTGGATGAACGAGTGCAGGTCGTCGCCGATCACCTCGGCCATGCAGGTCGTCGACACCGCGATCATCTTCGGTCCGTAGAGCGAGTAGGCGTTGGCGAGTCCGTCGACCATGTTGGTGAGGCCGCCGAACACCGCCGCATCCTCGGTCATCGACGAGGAGACGGCGCTGCAGGGCTCCTTGAAGTGGCGGGAAAGATGCGAGCGGTAATAGGCGACGCAACCTTGCGAACCGTGGACGAAGCTCAGCGTCTTCTCGAAGCCGGCGGCGGCGAACACCGCCCCGAGCGGCTGGCAGGCCTTGGCGGGATTGACCACCAGCGCTTCGCGCGCCAGGTTCTTTTCGCGATATTCCCAGCTCTTGGTGTGCTCGCCCTGCTCGGCGATGGCGGCGTCGCCGACGCCGCAATCGAGCGTCGCCTTCTTGCGTGCGAACATCTCCTGATATTCCGGTTCGCGGAACAGCGGCGCATGATCGAGGATGCGTTCGGCTGACTGGGGCATGTTTAATTCCTTTCGTGTCCGCGACGCGCGCCGCTAGGGCTTTTCATCTTTAGATTGAGAAACGATCCCGATCGTCATTGCGAGCGACGGCGACGCAGTCCAGACTAAGCCGTCGCTTCAAACCTCAAGTCTGGATTGCTTCGCTTTGCTCGCAATGACGTCCGAGATGATTGGACGTAAACACAACACGCTTCGGATCACTCGGCGGCGACGGCCAAGGGCTCTGATTTCAGCCACGGCGCGTCGAACATGTCCCAGACGGGATTGTTGATCGCGAGGTCCATGTCGCGGGCGAAGATCGCGAAGCCGTCGTAGCCGTGATAGGGACCCGAATAGTCCCACGAATGCATCTGACGGAACGGGATGCCCATCTTCTGCACCGGGTATTTCTCCTTGACGCCGGAGCCGACGAGATCGGGACGGACCTTCTCGACGAACTTTTCGAGTTCGTAGCCGGTCACGTCGTCATAGATCAGCGTGCCCTTTTTCACGTAATGGCCGGTGCGCTGGTAGTCGTCGTTGTGGCCGAATTCGTAGCCGGTGCCGACGACCTCCATGCCGAGGTCTTCGTAGGCGTTGATGACGTGGCGCGGCCGCAGGCCGCCGACATAGAGCATCACCGTCTTGCCGGCGAGGCGCGGCTTGAACCTGGCGATCACCGCGTCGACCAGCGGGCGATACTTGGCGATCACCGCCTCCGCCTTGGCCTCGATCTCGGGGCCGAAGTGCTTGGCGATTTTGCGCAGCGACGTCTCGATCTGCGACGGCCCGAAGAAATTGTATTCCATCCAGGCGATGCCGTATTTCTCCTCCATGTGGCGGCAGATGTAGTTCATCGACCGATAGCAGTGGATGAGATTGAGCTTGGCCTTGGGCGCGCGCTCGATGTCGGCGAGCGTCGCGTCACCCGACCAGTTGCCGACCACGCGCAGGCCCATTTCCTCGAGCAGAATGCGCGAGGCCCAGGCGTCGCCGCCGATGTTGTAGTCGCCGATGACGTTGACGTCGTAAGGACCCGCCTCCCACTCGATCTCCTTCTTGTCGAACACCCAGTCGCGGATCGCGTCGTTGGCGATGTGATGGCCGAGCGACTGGGAGACGCCGCGGAACCCTTCGCAGCGCACCGGGACGACCGTCTTGCCGCTTTCCTTGGCCTTCTTTTTCGCGACGGCTTCGATGTCGTCGCCGATCAGGCCGATCGGGCATTCCGACTGGATGGTGACGCCGTTGGCGAGCGGAAACAGCGTGTTGATCTCGTTGATGACCTTGTCGAGCTTCTTGTCGCCGCCGAACACGATGTCGCGCTCCTGGAAGTCGGAGGTGAATTGCATCGTGACGAAAGTGTCGATCCCGGTGTTGCCGATGTAATAGTTGCGCCGTTGCGACCAGGAATATTGGCCGCAGCCGACCGGGCCGTGGCTGATGTGGACCATGTCCTTGACTGGGCCCCAGACGACGCCCTTGGAGCCGGCATAGGCGCAGCCGCGGATCGTCATCACGCCGGGCACCGATTTGATGTTGGACTTCACGTCGCATTCGGTGAGCTGTTGAGCCTCGCCGTCGACGTCCTCCTCGCCCGCCGGCTTGGCGACCGAAAGATGTTTGCGGCGGCGCTTGCCGAACTTGTCGGGATATTGCGACAGAACTTCCTCGATAAGCTTCTCGTGAAAGGTTCCGTCGTTTTCATACTCGAGGCTCATGAGGGTCTCCTGTCGAACGAGAGGGGTCGCCTGGGGCGCGCGCGCCGACGGGGTCAAAGCCCGCGCCGCGCGCGCCGCCAGGGTCAGAGCGCGGCCGCCAGCTTGGCCGCCTCTTTGGCTTGCAACTCGGCGAGCGCCTGCTCTTCGGATTTCATGATGCCGAACTCCATCAGCATCTCCTCGAGCTCTTCCATGGTGATCGGGGTCGGGATCGTGCCCTTGCCGGAGTTGTTGTGGATCTTGTTGGCGAGCTGGCGGTATTCGTTGGCTTGGGCGCTGTCGGGCGCGTATTCGATCACCGTCTTGCGGCGCAGCTCCGCGTGCTGGACGATGTTGTCGCGCGGCACGAAGTGGACCAGCTTCGAATTGAGACGCTTGGCGAGCGCCTCGGCCAGCTCCAGCTCCTTGTCGGTCTGGCGCTCGTTGCAGATCAGCCCGCCCAGGCGCACGCCGCCGGAATGAGCGTATTTCAGGATCCCTTTGGCGATGTTGTTGGCGGCGTAGAGCGCCATCATCTCGCCGGACATGACGATGTAGATTTCCTGCGCCTTGTTCTCGCGGATCGGCATGGCGAAGCCGCCGCACACCACGTCGCCGAGCACGTCGTAAGAGACGTAATCGACGTCGTCATAGGCGCCGTTCTCTTCGAGGAAGTTGATGGCGGTGATGACGCCGCGGCCGGCGCAGCCGACGCCGGGCTCAGGCCCGCCGGATTCCGTGCACTTGATGCCCTTGTAGCCGACCTTCAGCACGTCCTCGAGTTCGAGGTCCTCGACCGAGCCCGCCTCGGCCGCGAGGCTGAGGACCGTGTCCTGCATCTTGGCGTTGAGAATGAGACGGGTGGAATCGGCCTTGGGATCGCAGCCGACGATGAGAATCTTCTGTCCGAGATCGACGAGAGCGGCGAGTGTGTTTTGCGACGTTGTCGATTTGCCGATGCCGCCTTTGCCGTAGAAAGCGATTTGGCGAAGAGCTGCCATGATCCGAATTCCTTTCACCGCGAGGGGCGCCTTGGAGGGTCGCCCGGAAGACCTCGGCAGCGAATGTCGCCGCCTCGCAGATCAAGGATTTCAAGGATCGTGCCAAGTCGTCGCTAGGGACAATCTGTGAGAGATAACAACGCGATGCGATGTCTTCTGCGACCGTGAGGGGCTCGACAGCATTGTGTCGCGACCCCGACAAACGCGACAGGACGGTCGTCTTTGCGGTCGGCGCAAAGAGCGAAGCGAGACGCGCGCCTCTCTTCGCCCGGTTTCGGGGACGGGAAGCGCGGCTTCGCCAAGCCGTGCGCATCGTCGTGGCTCAGCCGACGAGAGCCGGCGCGGCCGCGGCGAGCGGCGCGTCGATGATCTCGATATCCTGATCGGCGAAGAACTTCGCTTCGTTGCGGGTCAGCGCGCCCGCCTCGACGACGGCGAAATGCGGCCCCTTGGAGCGCTTCATGATCTGGCGCGCATAGGTGCGCAGCATCTGGTCGTGGAAGGGGCAGCCGAGGAAAAGAAAGCCGCGCGCCGCCCGCCGCGCTTTGACGGTCGCCGGAATTGGCGTCTGGATGTCGATCTCGGTCAGCACCTCGACGTAATCGGAATCGGCGACGAGGAAATTGCGCGCCGGCCGCACGCCGCCATGGGGCGAGTAGAGCGTCGTGGCGGCGTCGTCGGCCGCGCCGCCATCGCAAGGCGCGCCGTTGGAATCGTAGCTCTTGGTCCAGACGTCGCCACGCACGCCGGCGCGGGCGACCCCCTGGATTTCGATGAAGTCGCGTCGACCGGCGGCGCGCAGCGCGGAGGCGAAGGCGTCGTCGTACCAGGCGTTGACGATCAGCGCGAGCGGCAGGCGGGCGAGAAAGTCGAGCAGAGGCGGCGGCGCAGCCGGCGAGGCGAAGACGTCGGCCATGAAGGCGTCGAGCGTCTTGCGATGGCGCCGGCTCTCGATGAATTGCGCGACCGACCACATGTTGGTTCGGATGCGCGCCGGCGCCGGAGCGCGGGCATGCAGCGCCGCGGCGACGGCTTCCGGCGTCGAGGGCAGATTCGCGCCGGAAAGCGCCAGCAGACCCGGTCCGAGATACGGGATGAGCGCGTCGGCGATCAGCGCTCGCCGCACGCGCGCGAGTTGGCTGGCGACGTCAGGACGCGCTTCGGCTTCGAGCGAGGCTTCCATGGTCAATCCTCCGCCCCGACTTTGCGGGCGTTGACGGTGATCGGCAGGCGCGTTTCGACTGGCATGTCGGGAAGCATCAGCGTCCAACCGTTGCGCAACGTGACCGAACCACCCCACAAGGTCTCGCGCTCCGTCGCGACGATCGGCTCTTCGAGGTCCTTCTTCGGCACGTAGGCGGACAAGCCCTTTTCGCCGCGGCGGATCATGATTTTCATCGCGAGGCCTCCTCGGCGCCGGTCTCTCGCGCGTTTTGCTCTGCCGGCGTGGTCCGGTCGAGACTGACGAGCTCCTTGGCGCGCATGCCGACCAGCGTCCCGCTGTCGATCCATTCGACCGCGTAGATGTAGAATTGCTGCAGGAACGTGCCGATGTCCCTGACGTAGCCGACCTCGCCCTTGTGCACGAGGATGTCGCCGATCTCGCGCCTTGGGTAGGTGCCGTCGTTCTTGACGTGTTTCGTCGCGCGCACCTTCTCGCCCGGCAAGAAACGTGGCGCGGCGCGGATCTCGATTTCCTGTTCGCGGACCAGTCCCATCACGTCTCTCCCGGGTTCATTCGCTGGCGCGCGAGGTCGCGCACGACTTCGTCGGCGTCGTCGGCGAGCGCGCCGAGCCTGGCGATCGGCAGGCGCTCGGCGCAGACGAAGCGAACGCGAAAGTCCTCGTCCTTCATCATCAAGGCGAGCGCCTCGTCGGGCAGGCGTTCGGCGATCTCGATGCGCACCAGCGGATCGGGATCGGCGACCATGCCGGCGAGCGCATAGGGTGGAGCGCGCCGCGCCGCTTCCCGGCGAACCGACGGGTCGCTGTCGTGAACCAGGCGAAGCAGCAGCGCCGGCTCTGCGCGCCGCGCCGCGGCCAGCCGCACCGAATAATCGCTGTCGTCGAACAGCGCGGCGAGCGCTTCGCCGCTCAGGCGCTGGGCGAGGGCGATGCGCACGCGCGGCTCCGGATCGTGCGCGAGCGCGCCGATCCGCGCCAGCGGCAGGCGCAGCGCGACCATCGCCCGCACGTCCGGCTCGGGATCGTCGACCAGCGCCAGGAGCCGGAACGGCGAGGCGTAGCGCGCCGCGAGCGTGCGCACTTCAAAATAGGGATGGGCGAGATGACGTTCCGCCTGGGCCGGATTGAGCGCGAAGAAGCGGTCGATGCGACGCGCCCGCCGGTCCATCACGCAGGTCTTGCCGAGGTCGCAAAGACCCGCCGCGCGCGTCTCCTCGTACGGGCAATCCGCGCAGCGCACGGGATTGCCCAACCAATCGAAGGCGCCGTCCACGAGGTCGGCCGCTTCGTTTTCGCCCACGCGCGCCTCGCCGGTTTTCGTCGCCGTCAGACCTTGACGCAGGTCTTGGGCACCGGGCAAACGTTGGCGCATTGCTGCGTGTCGAAATGGCCTTCGCATTCGGTGCAGATCTTGGGGTCGATGATGTAGGTGTCGTTCTTGAACTTGATGGCGCCGGTCGGGCACTCGAATTCGCAAGCGCTGCAAGCGGTGCACTGGGAAGCGATGATCTTGTAGGCCACTGGTTCTCTCCTGCTGATTGAAACGGGCTGAAGTTATGCGTCAGGCGACCGCCTGGCGGGGCGCGCCGACGAAGGTCTCGGCGTAAAGCGCGCCGATGGCCGTCTCCGCGTATTCGTAGGCGTAGGCGGCGCTCGCCTCGATGCCCGCGGCCTCGAGCATGTCCTTCGGACAGTCGCCGATCTTCGCGCACAGCACATGGCGCACGCCTTCGAGCGCGGCGATGACCGCGTCGAGCGTCGCGTCTTCGCCGAATCCGCCCATGCAGTAGGACTCGACCTTGCGATGGCCGACGAAGACGACGCCCTTCGACGAGGCCTCGTAGATCTGGAATTCCTTGGCGTGGCCGAAATGCTCGTTGACCCGTCCGCCGCCCTTGGTGGCGACGGCGACCAACATCGACTGGCCCTCGACCGCTGCATCTTGAATCGCCGCCGCAGCGGCCTGCTTCGCGGCGGCGTGATCGCCGCGCTCGCTGGCGACAATTTCGCGATAGGCGGCGCGCTTGGCGGGATTGTAGTCGACCGCTTCCGGCAATTGGTCGAGGGTGAATTCCTGCCCGCGATCCTCGCCGAGCAGGCCGACCGCGTCGGCGCGGCATTGGCGGCAGTGGCGCATCAGCTTGGCGCCCCCTTCGAGCCTGTCCTGCAGCGCCTTGAGCTCCGTTGCTGTTGGGCCGCGCTGGCCGGTCAGGCCGTAATGCGTGCCATGGGCGGGGTCGGAAATGAGCGGCATGACATTGTGCAGGAAGGCGCCGCGCGCCTTGACCCAGCGGTTGACCTCGATCAGGTGTTCGTCGTTGACCCCGGGGATCATCACCGAATTGATCTTGGTCAGGACGCCGCGCGCGGTGAGCATTTCCAGGCCCTGCATCTGCCGCTCGTGCAGGATTTGCGACGCCTCGACGCCCGTCCAGCGCCGGTTGCGGAAATAGATCCAGGGATAGATCTTCGCCCCGATCTCGGGATCGACCATGTTGATGGTGATGGTCACGTGGTCGACGTTCATGTCGGCCAGCTCGTCGACGCGGTCGGGTAGGGCGAGACCGTTGGTCGAAATGCAGAGTTTGACGTCGGGTATGTGTTTGGCGATCGCCCCGAAGGTCGCCTGCGTCTTCTTCCAGTCGTAACAGGCGTCGCCCGGCCCGGCGATGCCTAGCACCGAGAGTTGCGGCACTTCGTTGGCGACGGCGATCACCTTGCGCCGCGCCTGGTCGGGCGTCAGCTTTTCCGACACCACGCCCGGCCGGCTTTCGTTGGCGCAATCGTATTTGCGATTGCAATAGTTGCACTGGATGTTGCAGGCGGGCGCGACCGCGACATGCATGCGGGCGAAATAATGGTGCGCCTCTTCGGAATAGCAGGGGTGGTCCTTGATCCGCTCCCAGACGTCCGCGGTCATGTCCTCCGGCCGCGCCGGGGAGCCGCAGGACGACGAAGCACAGCCGCCAGAGGCGGCGGTCAGCTTCATCGCGTCGAAGTCGACGGGAGCGAGCAGGCTGTCGAGCGAGATCGTGACGGGCTGAACCATTGGCGCGATTCCTGTTGTTCGCGGCCGAACGGCGCAAGGGTCATGCCAGAATTATTATCGGTATATGTCAATGAGATACAGCGATGCGAGGCGTCGCTGAACTCTCTCGGACACGGTTTTGTCGCGTTGCCGACAGAGTGGCGCGCGCCACTCGTCAGGCGGCAGGCGCCGGCCACACCGGGGGCGTCCGTTCCCATTTCGATAGGCGGCGGTTTCAGTCGAGCGTGTTCAGAACCGCTTCATTTCGACGCGGTACTTGCGCAGCGCGTAGCCGATCTGGCGCGGCGTGATGCCGAGGACGCGCGCCGCCTTGGCCTGGACCCAACCAGAGCGCTCCATCGCCTCGAGCAGGCGATCCTTCTCCGTCAGCCGCGGCGCGATCGCCGGGCAGTCGCCGGTTTCGGCGCGCGCGCAGGTCGCGTCGGCGGCGTCGGCTTCGGCGAGTTCGCGGACCGGCGCGCGCGCTTCCGCTGGGCTCGACGCCGGCGGCCGCCCGACGGTCGGCGCGACGATCGTCCGTCCCGAGGCGAGTTCGCCGATCGGGTCGGCGAAGGCGCCGCGTCCGCTGCCGGTCCACAGCAGCGCCGACAGGCAATCGCCGGCCGCGCACGAAAGGTCGTCGCGCACAATGACCTCGCCATGCGCGAGCGTCGCCGTCCGTCGCACGCAATTCTCGAGTTCGCGCACGTTGCCAGGGAAATAGCAGCGCTTCAGCGCATCCATCGCCCCGGAAGACAAAATCAACTTGCGGTCGTTCTCGGCGTTGAAGCGATCGAGGAAGGCGCGCGCCAGCAGCGCGATGTCGCCGGGACGTTCGCGCAGCGCCGGCAGAAACACCGGAATGACGTTGATGCGATAATAGAGGTCGGCGCGAAACTCGCCTTTGGCGACCGCAGCTTCAAGGTCCTTGTTGGTCGCGCAGATGAGGCGGAAGTCGACCTTGAGCGTGCGCGTGCCGCCGACCCGTTCGAATTCGCCCTCCTGGAGCACGCGCAGCAGCTTGCTTTGAAAACTCGGCGAGATCTCGCCGATTTCGTCGAGCAGCAAGGTGCCGCCATGGGCGAGTTCGAAGCGCCCGGCGCGCTGACTGACGGCGCCGGTGAAAGCGCCCTTCTCATGGCCGAACAACTCCGATTCGAGCACGCTTTCGGGCAGCGCCGCGCAATTGAGCTTGACGAACGGCTTGCTTTTGCGCGCAGAAAGATCATGCACGGCGCGCGCGAACAATTCCTTGCCCGTGCCGCTCTCGCCGCGCAGCAGCACCGTCGAGTTCGACTTGGCGACGACCTCGATCGTCTTCAGCACTTTGCGGATCGCCGCGCTTTCGCCGACGATGCCGTCGACCTTGGGCGCCGGGCCGCGGCGCGTGTCGATCAGTTGCTCGTCGAGCGCCTTTTCGAGGCTTCGCTTCTCGTCGAGAAAGCGCTTGCGCTCGGCCGACAACATGCGATGCAGCCGCACGGTCTGTCCGACGAGGTTGGCGACCATGCGCAGGAAATGCAGATCGTCGTCGAAGCCGCTCGCCCGCTCGCCGTCCCAGACGCGGTTGATCGACAAGGTTCCGATCACCCGTTCGTCGGATTTGATCGGCACGCCGAGAAATGAGGTGCGGCCGTCGAGGCGGCGGGTGATGAGATCGGCCGCCTTGGAGAACAGCGGATCCTTGGTCACGTCCTCGGCGACCACCGCCGTCGCTGTTGCGACCAGGCGGTCGATGACGACGCGCGGCAGGGTTTCGATCGGCTTGCCCTTGGCCTCGGTCGCCCATCCTGCGGTGGCGATGATTTCCGGTTCGCCGTCGGCGTCGAGAATGACGATCATGCCGAGCCGCATGTCAAAAAAGCAGCTCAGCACGTTCACCACATTGGCGAGCGTCTGCTCGAGGCGGGTCGGCCCGCTGAGAATCTTCGAGATTTCGTAGATACCCATCAGCGCCACTTCGGGCGACGCCTGATGCTGGCGCGCGGGCGGCGGCGCTGCCGTGGGGAGCGTTGTCGGAACGTCCAAGACGGACATTTTCATGCTCCATGACGCCCCCGAGCCGACCAGAGAGGGCGCCTAACGATTCCAATGAGCGCTGACATGGTCTCACGAACGTCGCCGGCCGTCGCGCGCAAAATTGCGGCGCCGAAAACCACAAGATGCTCAGTTAATTGGTGTTTCTGGCGCGGGCGGCTGGATGAGCGCGAAGCGCGTTTGGGCCGATTCCGTCGCGCGAAGTCGGCGTCGCGATCCAGAACTGGATGTTTTCAGCGGTGACGGACCGCCGACGACCGGGTGGCGCGGCGATTTCGCCAGTGCGGAGCGAAAGAGGTCCGCCGCGCCGCCGAGGCAAGGCTGTTCAATTATTGTGCATTGCACAAACCGGCGAAACAGGCGCTTTGATTCGCGCTCGGCGGCCGACACGCGAGGCGCTGTCGCCCTCGGGTCGCCGCGCCCGAACGCGCCGAAGGCGCAGAGCAGGCGCACTGCGCCGTGGTTGGGGCCCGCTTCGGTTGCGCGGCCGGCGACGCCGTTGCGCTATCGCCGCGACAAGGTCGACGAGGAAGTCTTCGCGGGACAGCGGCGGCGTGCGGCTCCTGCGTCGATCTGCGCCCATGTCGCCGGCCTCAAATGGTCGAGCGTCAGGGGCACTGCGATTCGGACAGGGTCCCCGGCGCACTCCACATCGCCTTGGTGACGCTCTTGTCGACCAAAGTCTTCTGCGCCGCATAGGCGATTCGCCAACGCGCCTTGGCGTCGTCGTAGATTGCGCGATTAGCGAGGTTGGGTTCGACGCTGCGCTCCCAACGCACCATCGCGCCGGCGGCTTCGGCGAGATCGCGGTATAGTCCGATCCCGACGCCGGCCGCGGCCGCC
>Ga0302319_10004437_pt1 | contig 28823 bp, 21 predicted proteins | sample Bog_T0_2_FD_203319 | JGI IMG/M metagenome (GOLD analysis project Ga0302319, IMG submission 203319) | Peat permafrost microbial communities from Stordalen Mire near Abisko, Sweden - Bog_T0_2 | ecosystem: Environmental > Terrestrial > Soil > Wetlands > Peat | place: Sweden: Abisko, Stordalen Mire... | reverse complement strand
GGATCGGACTTCGTGAGCTTAGCGCCGCTGCTTGGCGGCAAAAAGAGATCAAATGAAGCCGTCGCAGCCAAACTGTACCAATGCCGCACTTCTTTCTCCCATTATTTCCCGGCATCGCCCACACTGCCCGGCCCCGTACATGACAACGCTTTGTCTGGTATTTCATGACCTATTCCCGGCCGATGACCCGGCGGCGTCGCCCCTGGTCCGCCGGGGATGGGCCCTGGCCCGGGAATTGAGCGGGGACGGCCTGTCGGTGACCCTTCTTCACACCGGGAACTGCTCCGAGGAGACACGCCGGGTTCTTCTGAAATCGGCCAGCGCGGCGGGTGTCGCCTATCGCAACCTCGCCGACCTGGTTCCGGCCCCCGCAATCGAAGTATTCCCGGCGGTTGAGGCGCACCGGACAGGACTTCGACTGCTCGAAGCCGTTGCCTCCATCCAGCCGCGGTCACTCGTATTTTTCGACGGCACCGCAAATGCCGCCGCCACGGTTGCCGCAAGGCGCTGCAACCCCGCCGCCCTGCAATCCAACATCGTCGTCGTCCTCGACAACCCCCAGAAATACCGCCTCCAGGCCGACGGCCTTTTCCCCCCTTGGGGCCGTGATGCCATCGCGGCGGACTTCCTTGAACGGAAGGCTGCGGACGGGGCTGATGGGGTTGTCGTCACGAGCGGGGACCTGAGGCAGTGGCTTCGGGCCGAAGGCTGGTCCCTGCCGGGATCCGCTCCTGTCATCGGGCTGGAGGGAGGGGCAGATCTTTCCAGGGCTTGGCGGGATGCCGTTTCCGCACGTCCGGCCGTCCGGGCGCTTCCGGCAGTTCCCCGGGTGAGCGTATGCGTGCCCTACTACGAGAAGCCCGACTACCTGGCTGAGGCCCTCGCCTCGCTTGCCGCGCAGACACAGGCCGCCCACGAGGTGATCGTGGTCGACGATGGCTCGACCAGTCCGGCGGCAACCGGAGCGCTTGCGGCCGCCGAGGCCCTCTATGCGCCGCGAGGGTGGAGATTCCTGCGCCAGAAGAACGGCGGCCCCGCGGCGGCCCGAAATCTGGCGGCGAAGTCCTCGACGGGCGACGCGCTCCTCTTCTGCGACTCCGACAACCGGTTTCGACCGGAAATGATCGCGGACATCGGACAGGCGCTCGCCGCCAGCGGTGCCGACTGCGTCACCTGCGGGTTCAGGGCCTTTCGGGACGCGAACGACGGCAAAGCGCCGGACCCCGGCTTCATCTATGCCCCACTCGGCGCCTGCGTTGAGCTGGCAGCACTCGAGAATGTGCTGGGCGACACGAATTTCATCATCCGCCGCGATGCCTTCCTGAGCCGGGGCGGATTCCCGGCTACGAATCCGGCCGCCGACGAGGACTGGCAGTTCCTGCTTGAGTACGTGCGGAGCGAGGGCCGCCTTGAGGCGCTCCCTTCGGTGCTCTTCGACTATCGCATGACGTCCGGGGGACGGTCCAAGCGCGCCAGCGAAAGGGCGGCGGCGGAAGCCGTCATGGCTCCCGTCCTGGCGGCGGCGGAACCCCTCTGGAGGCGGCTCTGGCTGTTCCTCGCAGGGGCCGTGCGCGACAAAAGGCTCCCGCAAACCGAGGCGGTAGTCGAGGCGCTGAAGTCGACCAACGAATTCCAGCGGGGCCGCCTTGCCCAAAGCGAGGAGAACCTGCATCTGACGCGGCAGCACGCCGACGGGCTGGAAAAGATGCACGATGTGCTCAGGCGCCGGGTCCGGGAGCTTGAGGACCAGTGCGACCACCTCACCGACGCGATCCGCTCCCGGGATGAGGCGATCCGGGCACAACAGGATTCGATCGAAAGGCACCAGCAGGCGATCCGGATCCGGGAGGCCAAGATTCTGGCCATGAGCGAAACCTTCTCCTGGAGATCGACATCGTCGCTGCGATTCCTGAGGCGCAAGTTCCTGGATTCCCGCAGGCCCAAGCCGGCGCCCGCCGAATCCCAACCACCGCCCGCCAAGCCTGCCGAGCCCCCTCCCCCTGCGAGGCCTGCCCCACCTCCACGCTTCTCCTACAGCGTGGATTTCCCCCAGCGCTGGAGCTTTGAGCCGAGAAGAATCCCCCTGGGAGGATGGTGCCACACGGGCGAAGGTCCGAACCTGGTCGGCATCAGGGCCGTGCTGACGGGACGGATGGTCGACGGCTGCTACGGCCTCAAGCGGCAGGATGTGCGTGTCTCAACGCCGGACAATCCAAGGGCCGAGTACTGCGGCTGGTCGCTCGATCTCGATCTGAAGCCGGAGGACAAGCTCCTCGACCTGGAAGTCTGCGACGAATCGGGCCGCTGGCACCATTTTTTCCATACGGCCCTTCAGGTCGGCGAAGGATTGGGTTTGCCCGACCTCGGCGATTACGACGAATGGATTAAGGTCTACGACAGCCCCGATAGGCAGGCGCTGAAGCTCCAGTCGGAGCTTGCGTCGGCGCTGATCGACAGGCCCCTCATCTCCGTCCTGATGCCGGTCTATGACACCCCGGAGAAATGGCTGGTCAGGGCGATTGAGTCCGTCCAGGCCCAGACTTATTCCAACTGGGAGCTCTGCATCGCCGACGACGCCTCGCCCTCGGGCCATGTCCGGCCGCTGCTTGAGCGTTTCGCGCGCAATGATCCCCGGGTCAAGGTGACCTTTAGGGAGCGGAACGGCCATATCGCCGCCGCCTCGAATTCGGCGCTTGGATTGGCGACCGGGGACTACGTGGCCCTTCTCGACCACGACGATGAGCTCGCGCCCCATGCGCTCTACGAGGTGGCTGCGACGCTCAACGCCCACCCGGACACCGACTGGATTTACAGCGACGAGGACAAGATCGACACGGAGGGGCGCCGCAGCGAGCCCTACTTCAAGCCCGACTTCCTGCCGGATCTCTTTCTCTCGCAGAATTACACCTGCCATCTCGCGGTGTACCGGGCCTCCCTTGTCAGGGAGGTGGGAGGATTTCGGGAAGGCTTCGAGGGGAGCCAGGACTGGGACCTGGCCCTGAGGGTTTTCGACGCGACGAAGCCCCCGCTCATCCGCCATATCCCGAGGATCCTCTATCACTGGCGCGCCATACCGGGTTCGACGGCGCTACGATTGGACGAAAAGACCTATCCTTTCGAGGCCGCCGGGAGGGCGCTGTCGGATCATTTCCGGCGGCGCGGAGTGGCTGTCGGGCTGCACCAGGTGGCCGGCGGCCACTGGAGGATCCAATATCCCCTACCCGCCGACCCGCCTCTCGCGTCCCTCATCATCCCGACACGCGACGGTCTCAGCCTGCTCAGGACGTGCGTCGAGAGCATCCTGGAGAAGACGACCTATCCAAGATTTGAGATCCTGATCGTCGACAACGGTTCCGACGACCCCGAGGCGCTCGATTTCCTGCGGTCGCTCGCCGACGGGTCCCACCCCCTGCTTTCCGCGGCGCGGGGCCGTACGGCCCGCGTGCTGCGCTATGACAAGCCCTTCAATTACTCGGCTATCAACAATTTCGCGGTCGGGCAGGCCGCCGGGGAAATCCTCGCGCTGCTCAACAACGACCTCGAGGTGATCACACCCGGATGGCTGGACGAGATGGCCTCACAGGCGCTCCGGCCGGAGATCGGCTGCGTCGGCGCCATGCTTTACTACCCAAACGACACGGTCCAGCACGCCGGCTGCGTGCTGGGCATCGGAGGGGTTGCAGGCCACCTCTTCAAGAATCTCCCGCGCGGGAGGGAGGGGCGGTTCAACCGCGCCCGCCTCGTGCAGAACTACAGCGTGCTCACAGGGGCGTGCCTCGTCATGCGCAAGGCGGTTTACCAGGAAGTCGGCGGCCTGGACGAAAGGGATCTGGCGGTCGCCTTCAACGACGTCGATCTCTGCCTCAAGGTCAGGGCTGCCGGCTACCTGAACCTGTGGACGCCGTTCGCCGAGATGTATCACCACGAGAGCGCGAGCAGGGGGGCCGACAATACCAGGGAGAAGGCGGACAGGTTCCGGCGCGAGGCGGAAACCATGATCCGTCGATGGGGCCCCGTCCTAAGCCTCGATCCCGCCTACAATCCCAACCTAAGCCTGGACAGGGAGGATTATTCGATAGGGGCGCTGCCGCGTCCATTCTTCCAGGCGAACCGTCCGACGGCGTGACTTTATGGCGGACGAAATCAGCCGGCTGAAGGCGTTGAGGATCCTTCGAATCCTCCTGCTGGCTGCTGCCGCGGCCGTCATATGGCTTGCATTGATTGACATCCCCCAGCCCACGGATGCCTCGCTCGACGGTGCGTGGCAGTCGGTGATGTATGAAGCCCACGCGCACCACTGGCAGTTCGGCAAGCAGGTGATCTTCACCTTCGGTCCCTGGGGTTTCCTCACGGCACACTTTGTGCCGCCGGCAGGCATGATGGTCAGGGCAGTCTGGGAAATCGCAGCCAAACTGGCGCTGGCGCTCGGATTCGTGGCCCTGAGCGCTGGCCTGTCCCGGCTGCGGAGGGCGGCCTTCCTGGCCGCCCTCGCGGTTTTCCTGCCCTTGTTCCTGGACACTGCCTCCCTTCTGTTCATTGCGCTGGCCGTGCTTGAGTGGCTGTTCGAGCCGGAGATTTCCCCCGCGCTGGTGGCGGCGGCCCTCGCCGCGCTGGCATTCCTCTCGCAGGTGAAGTTCACCTTCTGTCTCGTTTCGGCGGCCGGGGTCGGGTTGGCGGCGCTTTCGCTCGGGATGCGCGGCCATTGGCGCCGCGCCGCAGCGACGGCGGGCGGGTTCGCCGCGGCCTTCCTCATTCTCTGGGTGGCCGCCGGACAGAACCCGGTAAAGCTTCCCTCGTTCCTGCGCTACAGCTGGGAGGTCGCGATGGGGTATTCAGGGGCCATGGGGCTCGATGAAACGATGTCGGTTTTCCTCTGGGGCGCGGGCGCAATGCTGCTCAACCTACGTTTCGCGGTCCAGCTGTGGCGCAGGGGAAACAACCGGGCTCTTCTTTGGCCGATGGCCGTGTTCCTGGCGGCCGCATGGTTCCTTGCCTGGAAGCATGGGTTCACACGCGCCGACGACCACGTGCTCGGGTTTTTCTGTTTCAGCCTGCTCATGGCCCTTGCGCTTCCCGGGCGCCCCATCCTCGGGGCCCGGGCAAACTGGCTCTACGCGAATGTCGCGTGCTGTTGTGCCGGGATGTGGTGTGCCGACCCCGGTCTCATCGCCCAGGTGCCGCGCCTTTTTGGATACCATCTGGAATGGTCTGCCCAGGATCTGCTCCACCCAGCCGCCTTCCGGAGGGATTTCCTCCGGGCCGCGGGGCAGGTGCGGAAGGCCGCCGAACGGCCGCAATTGCGCGCCGCGGTCGGCGGGGCCACCATCGATCTCATCGATTACGAGCAGGGCATTCTCCTCCTGAACGGGTTGAACTACGATCCGCGCCCGATATTCCAAAGTTACAGCACGTATACCCCGCGCCTGCTTTCGAAAAACCTGGGCTTTTACCAGTCGCCCAACGCCCCGGACTTCGTGCTGGTCAGGCTGGGCGCCATCGACGGACGGCTTGCCGCGGAGGACGACTCGCTCGTCCTCGCCGAGATCCCACGCCGCTACGACATCGCCTCCGTGACAGACGATGGGATCCTCTTCCGCAGGAAGGCGGTTCCGCCGCCCTCGCGTTTCTTTTCCCACGACCAGGTCCTGGAGACTACAGTTGGCCTTGGGACCGAGATACAGGTACCCCCTCCGGATGGATGCGCCGAATGGCTGGAGGCCGACTTTGAGATGACCCGCCTGGGCCGCCTGCGCACACTGTTCTACAAACCGCCCCAGGTGTTCCTCGTGGCCATCGATGATCGGAACCGCGAGCACCGTTTCCGGGTGATTCCCGGCATAGCTGCGGAGGGATTCCTGCTGCAGCCGCTCCTCGACTCACCCGGGGATTATGCGGCCTTTGCCAGGGGGGTCGGTCGGACGTCGGTGAGCCGCATCCGTTTCGAGGCGGCTCCGGGCGAATCCGAATTCTGGACTCAATGCACTGCGCGGCTCTTCCGAATCCCCGAATTGCCGGCTGCCCCCGCAACCCCTGGGTCCGCACCATGAGCAGACCCTTGGCATGGCGGAGGCAGGGCGACCGGTACGGCCCATGGCTTTTCGGTCTGCTCGCCCTGGTTCCGCTCTGGGTCTACCGCGACGATTTTCGGTCGCTTTTCTGGTTTGGGGATGACTGGGACCAGTTGGATCAGATCGCTCGCTTCGGCTTCTGGTCGTGGACTTGGCAAGCTTTCGCGGAAAACTTCGTGCCCCTTTTCAAGATGGCCTGGGGCGGCTTGGCGCTCGCGGCTCACGGCAGCTATTTTGCCATGATCCTCGCCATCTGGCTCACCCACGCCCTGAACGTGGCGCTTCTCGGAAAGCTGCTGCGGCAGGAGGGTTTCGGCTGGACCTCGACCGCCCTCTCCCTCGCGGGATTCGGGCTCTCGTCGGCATGCATTGAAATCCTTGCATGGTCGGTCCAGTGGTCGGCCGTGATGTCCATGAGTTTCTTTCTGCTGGCCGCGCTCTGGTACGGGCGCGCCCCGGCGGAAACCTCACCCAACCAGCGATTTCTTTGGATTCTAGCCGCGCTTGTTGCGGCCAGCGCCCTTACCTTCTCGCGCGGCGTGCTCACCGGGCTCTCCCTGGCATTTTCAGCACTGCTCCTCGCCCCGGCCGCCCGCCCAACCGTTGCCCGGGCGAAGCTCGCCGTCTGCTGTTTTCTCCCAGCGGCAGGGGTGGCCGGGTTGATCTTTGCACTTTCCAGCGGAAACCAGCACGAGCTTGTAAGGGGGAGCCATCTCGGGGAAATGGCCCAGTTCGGCGCCTGGTATTTCAGCCTCAATCCGCTCTACAGGCTGCTGGCCACGGATTCCTGGGGCTCCCGGACGACCCTCCTCCTCGGTGCCTTGAGGGTGGCGCTCATGCTTTGGGTCTTCTGGCGCGCCACAAGCCGCCAGCGTCGATTCCTCGGCCTGCTTCTTGCCTTTGGACTGGGGGACTCGGTTCTTCTTGGGATCGGCCGGTACCATACGGGCCTCGAGTGCACCATCAGCTCGCGCTACCACTACAATGCGCTTCTCTGCACACTGCCTTTCGCCGGCCTCGCGGTGGAGTCGGCGCTCGGGAGCGTGTTGGCTTGGTTTACCCGCATTCGGAGGACCGTCGCGGCCGTCCTCGTGGCAATGGCGGCGCTCTGGGTTTGCAGGGACTGGCGACAGTATGCCCACGACTACGGCGATTCCCGGGGTCGCCACACACGGGACTTGATTTTCCATCAAGCCCGTCCCCCGGACCAAGGGGCTATTCCTGGAATTCCCTTTCTCAGCACCACCCGGGCCAGGGAATTGACCGCGATCTACCACCTCCACTAAGAGAAATGGCATTTCCATGAAGACCCTGCTCGTCACCGGGTCCTCCGGCCTGATCGGCTCCGAGGTTTGCTCCTATTTCGCCCGGGAGCTGGGCTACGCCGTGCACGGCGTCGACAACAACCAGCGCGCCGCCTTTTTCGGCCCGGCCGGCGACACCCGCTGGAACCAGAGGCGCCTGGCGGCTGAGCTTCCGGGCTTCCGGCACCACGAGCTGGACATACGCGACCGCGCCGGGGTGCTCGCCCTGTTGAAGGAGATCAAGCCCGACGCCATCGTGCACACTGCTGCCCAGCCCAGCCACGACCGCGCGGCAGCCATACCCTTCGACGATTTCGACACCAATGCCGTGGGCACGCTGAACCTGCTCGAGGCGGCGCGACAGGCGGCGCCCGAGGCCCCCTTCGCCCACATGAGCACCAACAAGGTGTATGGCGACGCGCCGAATCGCATCGCGCTCACCGAGCTGGCCACCCGGTGGGACTACGCCGATCCGGCCTACGTGAACGGGATCCCGGAGAACTTCAGCATCGACCAGTCGATGCATTCGCTTTTTGGGGCGTCCAAGGTGGCCGCGGACGTGATGGCCCAGGAATACGGAAGGTATTTCGGGTTGCCCACCTGCTGCCTGCGCGGAGGCTGCCTCACCGGGCCCAACCACTCGGGCGTGGAGCTGCACGGCTTCCTCAGCTACCTCGTCAAATGCAACCTCGAGGGGCGTGAATACAGGATATTCGGATACAAGGGGAAGCAGGTCCGCGACAACATTCATTCGCTCGATGTCGCCCGTTTCATCGCGGCCTTCGTGGCATCGCCCCGCTCGGGCGAGGTCTACAACCTCGGAGGCGGCAAGGCGAACAGCACGTCGATCCTCGAGGCTTTCAGTCTGGTCGAAAGGCACACAGGCCGGCCCCAACCCACCTCCTATGTCGAGCAGAACCGGGCCGGCGACCACATCTGCTACTACTCCGACCTGCGCAAGATGCGCGCCCACTACCCAACCTGGGACATCACCCAGTCGCTCGAGGACACGATCCGCCAGATCGTCGACGCCCTGCGCCGGGGCAGAACCGGTTAAAACGTGGCGATCGATTCCAGGCGCATGCGGTAGCGCGCGCCGATGGCAGCGGGCGCAAACCTGGTCTCCATGTCCCTTTGCGCGGCCGCCCCAAGCTGGTCGGCGAGCGCGCGGTTCGAATGGAGCCGGGTCATCCAATCCGCAGCGTGGCCGACATCGGGCTCGGCCCAGGTGGCGCCCTTGGCATAGGGACCATGGTTTCGGTCGAGCACGAGGGTCGAGGCGCGAACAGGGCAGCCGTTGCCGGAACTGACGAACTCAGCCGGCGCCGACCAGTCCGTGGAAATGACGGGCTTCCCGAGGAACATGCACTCCGCGATGGCCAGCCCGAATCCCTCGGCGCGGTGGAGGGAGACAAAGCAGTCGCAGGCCGCCTCGAGAGCGTAAATCTGCTCGCGGGAATACGTCTCGGCGATGAGCTGAACTCCAGGAATCCTCCCCGCGGCCTCCTGGAGCGCGGAAAAATCCCCCAGGTTCCCCGCGGCGTTGTGAACCTTCACGACGAGACCGGCCCCCTCCTGGCCGAGGCCGGAGAGGCGGAAGGCCTCGATCGCCGCATGCGGGTTCTTCCTGGCCGAGTAGGAATTCAGGTCGAACAGAGAAAGGAAAAGGAACGCCCCTTCCGGCAGCCCGAATCTCTTCCTGAGTTCGGCCCTGGAAGAGACCGGCCTGGGGAAGGAAATCGCGTGCGGCATTGTCAGCACGGGGCCGGGATACTTGATCGCTATCGCCTCGCGGGTGAAGTCGCTCGGGCACCAGATCTCGTTGAAAGTGTCGCAAAAGGGCAGCCAGGGATCGGGGAATTCCGGAAGCTCCCAGGCGATATAGCCCACGTTGTACTTTCCGGCACGAAAGTTGGCGCCGTGATGGTGCTCGATGTCGCCCGCCGCCGGCGGGTCGATGTGGAACACATTGACCGAATAGGGATTGGCCTCCTGAAGGCGCGCGGCGTAGGTCTCGTCGCCGAGCCTGTTGAGGCAGTTCAGCTTGAGCGGAACAAGGGCGCAGGGAATCCCGGCGGCATCGGCGGCGCGGACCATCGCCCGGGCAGACTCCCCCACCCCGAGATCGGCCGTCAGGAAACCCACGATGTTGAGCCCCGGATGCGCATGGCGCCGGGAGTATTCCGACGAATAGGGCGCCATTCGCCGCGAAAAATCGAAAAGTACGGCGCCGTCTGGCAGCGAGAGCGTGCTTATGCGCAGCTGCCTGTTCTTGCGCTGCCTGCGGAAGTCCTGCAAGGGACGGATCGGCAACACGCGGCCCAGCCACGCGAGCGCGTTCGAAAGGCCCACTCCCGTCAACCGAAGGCCGATTGTGGTGCCCTGGGCAGGGAGGCCCGGGGGCAGGTCGAAGCGAAGCTCCCAGGGACCCGGTGCGAGGCGGGAGATCCCGGCGATCCTCGCGTCCCCTACGAAAACCTCGAGCCCTGGACAGGAGGTCCCCAGCAGGCCCGCCGCCGGATCCCGCTTGAATTCCCCCCTGAGGACAAGGGTCCTGCAGCCCTCAATTTCAGGAATCTTCAGGAATCCCACCTCCCGGATCCAGGCTGTGTCCTGCCCAAAATCGTCGAAGAACAGGCCCTCAAAATGGACAAAACGCCGGGCCAGGGAGCCGGGCCGGACTGAAGCCTTTCTGGCCATCAGCTGCCGGCGCCGGCGTCCTCAGCCAACAGGCCGGAGAGATAGACCCCGTAGGTCGAACTTCCGAGCCGGGAGATGATCGACTTGAGCGTGGCGCGGTCGATCCACTTCTGGCGCCAGGCTATCTCCTCAAGGCAGGCGATCTTCAAACCCTGGCGGCGCTCGATCACGTGCACGAACTGCGCTGCCTCGAGCAGGGACTCATGGTTGCCCGTGTCCAGCCAGGCGGTTCCCCGGCCGAGCAGCTCCACATGGAGGCGGTTCTCCTGGAGGTAGCGGCGATTGAGGTCGGTGATCTCCAGCTCGCCGCGGGCCGAAGGCTTGAGCTCCCGCGCAAATCTGACCGCGTCGCCGTCGAAGAAGTAGATGCCCGGGATCGCGTAGTTTGACTTCGGGCGGCTCGGCTTCTCCTCGAGCGAAATCGCCCTGCCGTCCGGCGCCAGCTCGACCACACCGTAGGCCTTGGGGTCGGCGACATGGTAGCCAAATATCGTCGCCCCGTCCGTCCGGGCCGCAGCCCTCTGCAGGCAGGCGCCAAAGTCATGGCCATAAAAGAGGTTGTCGCCCAGGACCAGCGCCGATGGGTCTCCACCGACAAAATCGGCGCCGATCAGGTACGCCTGGGCCAGGCCGCCGGGTGTCGGCTGTTCCGCATAGGAAAGCGTAAGGCCAAAATCCGACCCGTCGCCAAGCAAGCGGCGAAACAGGGGAAGATCCTGGGGAGTCGATATCACGAGGATCTCCCGTATGCCAGCGAGCATCAGCGCCGAGAGCGGATAATAGACCATCGGCTTGTCGTAGACAGGCATGAGCTGCTTGCTCACGGCCTTGGTCAGGGGGTACAGACGGGTGCCGGATCCGCCGGCCAGGACGATGCCTTTGCGGGAGCTCATGGGATGGAATGGGAAGTCAACCAACAGCGGTCCGCACAATCAAACACGCTTTTCCGACACGCCCAGGCGCTCCCGGGAATAGCGCGTCGCCGTGATTTCGTCGCACCAAGCGCGGTTTGCCAGATACCAGTCGACCGTCTTTTCAAGGCCGGTGCCGAAGGACTCCGTCGGCGCCCATCCGAGTTCGCGGCGCAGCTTGGAGCTGTCGATCGCGTAGCGCCGGTCGTGGCCCGGGCGGTCGGCCACTCGGGTGATCTGCGACGAACGCGGGCGCCCGTCAGGACGGGGGTTGCGGTCCAGAAGCGCGCACACGGCATTCACCACTTCCAGGTTTGTGCGTTCATTCAGGCCGCCCACATTGTAGGTCTCGCCGGGGACACCCTTCCTGAGCACGCACCAGATCGCCTCACAGTGGTCCCCCACATAGAGCCAGTCGCGCACCTGGCCGCCATCCCCGTAGACCGGCAGATTCTTGCCGTCCAGGGCGTTGAGAATCATGAGCGGGATCAGCTTTTCCGGGAATTGGTAGGGACCGTAATTGTTCGAACAATTGCTCGTCAGAACCGGAAGGCCGTAGGTGTGGTGGTAGGCCCGGACAAGGTGGTCGCTCGACGCCTTGGAGGCCGCATAGGGGCTGTTCGGGGCAAAGGGTGTCTCCTCGGTGAAGGCGGGGTCGGTCGGCGAAAGCGTGCCGTAGACCTCGTCGGTCGACACATGGAGGAACCTGAAGGCGGATCGCCGGGAGCCATCCAACGCACCCCAGTGGCGACGCGAGGCGTCGAGAAGGCGGAGCGTGCCCACGACATTCGTCTGCACAAACGGCTCCGGGGAGTCGATCGAGCGGTCCACGTGGGACTCTGCCGCGAAATTGACGACGGCATCGATGGAGTGGTCGGCAAGCAGCCGCGCCACCAGCGGCGCGTCAGAGATGTCACCCTGGACAAACACGTAGCGGGGGTCGGAGGCGACTCCGTCGAGGTTGGCCGGATTGCCGGCGTACGTGAGCTTGTCGAGGTTCACGATCTTCCGCACGGCTTTGTCGGCGTCGAGGAGCCGCTGGCGGACGAAATTGCTGCCGATGAAGCCGCAGCCGCCGGTGACGAGGAGATTCATGACTGTGGGACCCAGCTGCGAAGGGCCTGGTCGATGGCATCGTGGACCTCGGTCATCGCGATGCCGGCCCGGGCGAGCTTGGAGGAATCCATCACACAGTTCGAACGGGGGGTCTTTGCGGCCGTTTTCATGAACTCCTCCTCGCTGGCAAAGAAGCTGAAGTCCTTTTTGCAGACGCCGCTCCTGCGGATGTGGTCGACCACCTCCCGGGTGGTGACGCTCCCAGGGTTGGTGACGTTGTAGGTGCCAAAAGGCACATGCCGTTCCCAGCAGGCGAATGTCGCCTCGGCAAACTCCCTGAGCTGTGAGATGGAATTCGTCGCCTCCAAAAGGCGGGCGTAGCGCATGAGCTTGGTCAGGTAATTCCGGGGGTTCTCATGATTGTCGAACGGAATCCGAAGGCGCCACAGATAGACCTGCGGGGCGCCATCGAGAACTTCCTCACCGAGGGCCTTGGTCCCGCTGTAGAAGGAACAGTAGCCCGAGCGAAACGAGAAGTTGGGCGTGTCCCCCTCCAGGAAACCCGACCCGTCGGGCCGTGAACCGCTGTAAATGCACCCCGAGGAAACATGTCCCCAGGGAACGCCCGCCTCGGCACAAGCTTCAGCGACGATTCCCGGGAAAACAGCGTTGCCGAAGAGGCACTCCGCCTTCTGCTGCTCGCAGGCGTCCACGTTGGGCTTGCCGGTGTAACCCGCGGCGTTGACCAGGAATTCAGGCTTGTCGCGAAGGAGCGCGGCCCTGAGCACGCCCGGGGCCGTGTAATCCTCATCGGCGCGCCGCAGCACGCGAAAAGCGATCCCCCGGCGCACAAAAAGCGCCTGGTAGGCCTGTCCCACATAACCGGCCCCGCCCAAGAGATAAATCATGATTCCTTCCTACGGTAATCGCCACGGCTGAAGTATTTCTCAAGCCATATGTACATGCAGATGAAAAAATACCGGCTTCCCATTTCCTTGATCCTGAGCTTGGCGGCGCCGTGACGCCGCTGGCGCCATGAGATGGGGGTCACCGTCCAGCTGTAGCCCCTCACGATCGCCTTCAGGGGAAGCTCGACCGTCAGGTTGAAATGGGCGGAGAGGAAGGGCCGGCATCCGTCGATGACGTTTCGCCGGTAGGCCTTGAACGCGTTGGTCGTGTCGTTGAGCCGGATGTTGAAGAGCACCCTGATGAACAGATTGGCAGCCCTGTTCAGCAGCAGCTTGATCCGCGGATAATCGGAGACGCTGCCGCCCTTGACGAACCGGCTCCCGAAGACGCACTCGTGGCCCTGCTTCATCAATTCCCAGTACCTCACGGCATCGGCCGGCGCGTCGGAGCCATCGGCCATCATGAGGACGATGGCGTCGCCCCGGCTGTGGTCGAGGCCGCAGACCACCGCGCACCCGAATCCGTTCGGGCCGGGATTCCGGACGGGAACAAGCTCGGGCATCTCCTTGAGCAGCGACTGGAGGACGGCCCACGTGCCGTCCCGGCTCCCGTCGTCGACGACCACGAGTTCATGGGGTACCGCCCGGGCAAGGAATTCCCCGCGGATCTCGCGCAGGGTCGGGGGCAGCGAGCCCTCCTCGTCCCGGGCGGGGATGATCACGGAGAGAAGCTTGGGGGATTCCGACATTCGCGGGGGGGTGGGCAGCCAATCCGGCGACGGACTGGACCGCCGCTCAAAGGGGTTCGGAAAGCTCGAGCCAGCCTGGGTGATCGCGCGCGTGGGATGCAATCTCCTCGAAAATCGCGGAAGCCGGCATTTGCGGCCGCCAATCCCAGAGCCGGGCCGCCTTTCCCGAGTCGAGCACGATCCACGGAAGGTCGAAGGCGCGGGGCGCGGGATTGGAGGCCACCGGGTGGGGGCCGAACCTGGCTTCGCACCACTCGCTGAGCTGGAGCAGAGAGGTCGCCGAGGCGGCTCCTCCCCCAACGTTCACAATCCTGTCGCCGGAGGCGACCCGAGGCGCGGCAAACTGCCTTTCGAGCAGCGGCGCGAGGTCGCGGGGATGGAGGCAGTCGCGCACCTGGTGACCCTTTCCGCCAAAGCCGATGTACTGGAGGGGGCGGCGGCGAAGGTGGCTGTTTATCCAGAATGCGAAAATACCCTGGTCCGCCCGGCCAAACTGGCCGGCCCCGGCCAGAACGCCGCATCGGTTTACGAACACCGGCAGCCCAAAGGTTTCGCCGTACTCGAGTGCAAGGGCCTCGCTGGCGAGTTTTGTGGCGCCATAGAGCGAGACGGGGGCACCCGTCGGAAAAGTCTCTTCGATGCCCGCCTCGGAGAGGCCGGGAGCGAAAGGCGCCCGGGGCCTGAAGGCCTTGTCCACCACATCAACCCCAAGCGCAGCCAGCGGGGATATTCCGTACACCCGGCTGGTGCTGAGAAGAACGAGCCCGGCGGCATGGCGGCGACAGTACTCAAGCAGGTTGACGGTCCCGCCGAGATTGTGCTCCACGAGCTGCCTGGAGCTGGTGCGGCCGTCGGTTCCCGCCAGAACGCTGGGATTGGCCGCGGCGTCGAGCACCCAATCGCAGGCGGGAAGCGCCTCGACATCGCTCGCCGAGCGCGCGTCGGCGTGGATGAGCTTCACGCCCAGCTTCCGCAACGCCTCGCGGTTGGTTTCGCTCCCCGGCCTTATGAAATTGTCGAAGCCGACGATCTGGCGGCCGCCGCCGTTTGCGATCAAGGCGCGGGCGAGCGCGCTTCCCGCAAAGCCGCAGACGCCGGAGATGAGAATGCGCATCGTGGAAACGCCCGGACTACCTGCCCTCCTGCTGGGCCTTCTTCGCCTCAGCCTCCTCATGGGCCTTGCGCTGGCGCGCGCCGATGTCCAACAAATCGGTGACGAACATCCGCGCTTCCCTTTCCGAGCGTGCCCGCGCAACCTGGTCCGGCCCCACCATCCCTGGAGGCCGCATGCGGTTGGGTGCTTCCGGGGACAGGCCGTTCCCAGCCGAAGAGGCAGTCTGTACAAACGGAACTTCCGAAACCTTTCGCAATTCGAGGGCCTGGGCCACCCCATCGATCACGACCTCGGCCCTGTCATTGGCCGCATCGTAGCCTACCACCTTGATCCGGCCTTCGGCCTCGCCGACGGCAATCCAGTGCGAATGCTTCTCCCTGGCGTCGTAGATGCAAACCGAGGTTCCCCCGCTGGTCACGCTCGCGCCGTCGAGCTCAAAGGCTGCGGTGCCCGAAGCATCCCCTTCAGCCGAGGTCACTCCGGGAGGAAGAAACGGGGAATCCTGCGCCAGGACGGTCTGGGCCTCGGCAATGCCAGGCCCCATGGCGACGAGGAACAGGCTGAGAATCTGCAATCGGAGGCTCATGAACTGCAAGACGATGGCAAATAACCAAAGGCGCGTCAAATATGCTCATTTCAGGGGGCCGACGGTGCCTCTGGGCGAGGCCAGTCGGTGGGCGCCCTGCGGGCGGCCGAGTGCGCAACTCCGCCTTGCTCCCGACAAAAATCGCTAGTCGCGCCGGCCAGCATAGTTTTTCAACAGCCTGTTAGTGGTAAAAATGGATCGAATGGATCGCACAGTGCAAAGCGGCTTGCGTAGCGGCGGGGCTGCAGGACACGTTGCCACTGGCCCATGATCCCCCGAGCGCAGACCTCCCGCCCACCCGGATGGATCTTTGCCCTGGCTGCAGCGGCCGCGTTTGCGCTGGTGTTCGCCTTTTATGCGCGGGCATGGTCCCCCGCCTATGGGATCACACGCCAGCTCTGCATCGGACGGGAGTTCGACAGGCGGGGGATCGCGGACTTCCGCGACACCCCAAAGTTCATAAACTCCCAATGGGGATTCGACGGCCAATTCTACGCCGAGCTGGCCTTGGATCCCCTCCTGCGAAACCCACAGCTCAGGCTTGCCCTGGACAGCCCGCCCTATCGCGCGAGGCGCATCCTGCTTTCGTGGACGGCCTGGGCCGCCGGTCTCGGCCGGCCGCCCTGGGTCCTCAATGCCTATGCGGCGCTGAACGGGGTTTTCTGGATCGGCTATGCCTTCATGTCGGCCGCCCTTTTCCGCCACCTCGGTTGGGCGGGCTTCGCAGGTTTCGGGGCCATGCTGCTCACCTGCGGCGTGATCGAGTCAATGCACCGTTCACTCGTGGATTTTCCGGCGTTCGTCCTGATGACGCTCGCCGTGATGGTGGGCGGCGGGAGGGGCGCCGGCATCATGGCGCTGGCCGCTCTCGCCCGGGAAACGACCCTGTTGGGATTTGGGGGGCTGATGGAAATTGTCCGTCCCTGGCGGACGTCTGCCGCCAGAAACCTGCGAATGGCGCTGGTCGCCGCGGTCCCTCTCGCCCTCTGGATGGCCTATGTGGCATGGCGCCTGCCCATGCATGCGGCCGTCGACGGTGACAACATGGATTGGCCGATGCGGGCCTTGGCGGTCAGGCTTTTTACAGCCGGCTCGGCGATCCAGTCGGGAGGGATCCAGTGGTCCCGATGGTTTTTCGACGATAACCTGCACACGGTGCTCACGGTCGTCTCAATTCTCGCCCAGTGCGCCTACCTGCTCATCCATCGTGACTGGGAGTCTGGAATTTGGCGCATGGGGGTCGTGTTTGTGCCCTTCTTCCTCTGCATCGGAGCCCAGTCCTGGGCGGTCCACTTCACGCTGACGCGCCATGCCCTGCCGATCACGCTAGCGTTCAATCTCGGCCTCGCCGCGCGGAGGGGCCGCGGCTGGCCCCTCTGGTTCATCCTGGGAAACTGCTTCGTTCCCTATGGGGTCCTCCACCTCATCTGGTGGTGACGATCAACGGGAATCCAAACGCCAGATCGAAATGTGGCCGACGTCTCCCACGGGGCTCCAATGGCCCGGCAGGGCATTCGCGAACGCCGGACTGGTCTCAAAGGGAAACAAGGCCGCGTAGACGGGCCTGGCCGAGGCGCGGGCGGCCGCCATCACCGCCTCCCTTGAGTCCGGTTTGACGGAGTCCCAGCGAACGACCGTGAAATCCGTGTAAAAGTAGAGCGCCGCACTTGTCTGCGAGCAGAAAACGACGGCGTCGGGCGGCAGGTTGAGCTTCATCCAATTTGCGGCCTGGGAATAGACGAGTTCCCCCCTGGGGATCCTGAACACGTGGAGTCTCCTCGACCAATACAGGCTTGGGGCGACCACGCAAAAAAGCGCCAACGCGAACATTGTCCGGCGCGAAATTCCCCTTGGAAGGCGCCCCGCCGTGAGCCGCAGGCCCAGGAGTCCTCCAATGACAAGGGCCGGAGCGGCAGGCAGAAGAAACCGCAGGTACCACCATGCCTCGTGGCTGGGCTTGTAGGTCGAGTAGAGGGCAACGTACCCGGCGATCCAAACGCCGAGAAGCGCCACCGGGCGCGGCGCGGACCGCGCCACCCAGGGCAGGCCGAGGACAAAGCAGACCGCGGGAGTGAAGAGAATGGGCAGCCAATGGGCGAAGTGCCCGAGGGTCGTTCCGATCCAGCGGGTTCCGAAGTCGTATCCAATGTCCCCGTAGCCGGTCGTGAAGTATTCCCCATAGGCGGCCCTATTGTGAAGGAAGAAGAAGGCCGCGCACGGAAGACCCCCAAGAGCCAGCCAAAGCCAACGCCGCGCCTTGTCCCATGGGCGGGCGGAGGGCCGTCCCAGGGCGAGTGCGATCGGTGCAAGCGCAAGGAGGTTCGTGGGCCGCATGAGCATCGAGAATCCCATCGCGCAGCCGGCCGCGGCCGCCCACCGGGGATTGTCCCGCGCACGCCACGCTGCAAGCACCGCCCCGGCCACCCAGACCATCGAGGGCATGTCGCTCATGGCCTCGACGGAGAAAAAAAGATAGAGGGGACTTGCTCCCACGATCGCGACGGCGAGCACCGCCCAGGGCCTCGTCAGCCCCAACGCCCGGGCAAGCCACCACGTAAGGAGGAGTCCGGCTATGGCGTGGACCACCAGGACAATGTCGGCCGAACGTTCCCATCCGGCAAACGGCCTCGCCGCCAGCATGAGGAGCGGTAGTCCCGGCGGGTAGGTGGGAACCATGCCGACATTGTCCGGGGCGGGCCGGAAGCCGAGGGGCACGTAGAGGAACCACGGAGCCCTCTCCGCGGGAAACCCCGGAAGCTCCCTTTCCCGGGCATGGAGGGAACCTGCTGCGATCAACCTGGCGTGGTTGAAATAGCCGGCCTGGTCGGAACCCGCGGCCACCCCGCTGGCGTTGCAGAAGACGAGCACCGCATACAGGCCCAAGGCAAGGATCGCCATGAAAAGGAACCCACCCCGCCGGGGATTCGTCACGGCGGGGCTTGGTGTCTGGGGCAATTCCATTCTTGCCTCGCGCAGGCGAGGTTGGATCTTGTCTTCCGAACCTTGGCCGATCTCAACCCCTTTTTGCGTCGTTGCCTGCGGCTGTCGCCAAGACTGGCGTACGCCGGTGCCATCGCTGTTTTCATCTGGGTGGCCGCCCGATGCTACATCCCCGGCCAGGGCTTCACCTATCTGTTGGAAATGGGCGACCGGCAGAATGAACGCTACCTGCCCGAGCTCCGGGCGATGAATCACTTCGAGCTTCCGGATTCCTACGGTTACGACGCACAATTCTATGCGGAGATCGCCATGCGCCCGCATCTGACCGACCCGGCGCTCGCCACCGCCGTCGACGACCTCCCGTACCGGGCACGGCGGATACTTTTCAGCTGGACCGCGTGGGCCTTGGGAAGGGGTGATCCCGTGCAGGCCCTCAAAATGTACGCCGTCCAGTCGCTCGTCTCGTGGGTGGCCCTTTCCGCCCTCCTCCTGAGGTGGTTTCCTGCGGCCAGCTGGGGCAATTTTTTCCGATGGGGATGCGTGCTTTTTTCTTTTGGCATGGCCCATTGCCTGAGGGCATCGCTGGTCGACGGCCCCAGCCTGCTCCTTCTCGCCGCCGGCATGGCGTTGGTTGAGTCAAGGCGGCCATGGCTCGGAGCCGCAATTCTCGGAGTTTCGGGGCTGGGCAAGGAAACCAATGTCCTCGCCGCCACAGTGTTTGCGCCAACGGGGAACTCAGGCAGGGCATGGGCCCGTTCGGCCGGCAGGATCGCCCTGGTGGCGCTGCCAATCGCGCTATGGCTATGGGCTCTCGAACGGATGCTCGGCACGACGAGCCCAGGTCAGGGAAATTTTGCATCGCCCTTTTCCGCCTACTTCGCGAAATGGGCCGACTCCCTCGGGGCACTCCGGCATGAGAAGCCTTTCCTGACGGCCCCGCAAAACATCGCCACTCTCGTGGCCCTGTCCGTGCAGGCGTGCTTCTTTGCGTTTCGCCGCCGCTGGAAGGAAGCCTGGTGGCGGATCGGCGCAACCTACGCCGTGCTCATGGCCATTCTGGGAGCGGCGGTCTGGGCGGGCTATCCCCCGGCAGCCGCGAGAGTCCTGCTCCCGATGACGCTCGCCTTCAATATCCTCGTCCCGAAGGGCGGGAGCTGGTGGCTGGTGCTGCTTTTCGGCAATCTCAACGTGCTCGCCACGCCGGACGTCCTCAGGCTGCCCAGCCCGCAGAGTTATCGTGTGGTCGGGCCCGGCGACCTGCGCATGGTCGCCGCGACGGGCCAGGTCGTCGAGCCGGTGTTCGACGAACGCTGGTATCCGCCAGAACATTCGAGCTTCGAGTTCTGGCGCTGGAGCGACGGACCCTCGACGCTTTCCCTCCGGAACCCCCAGAGGTTTGCCCTGATGGTCGACATCAGGTTCAGCCTCCGCGCGAACGATGTGCGTTCGATATCGATCACCCAGGACGGGCGGGTGCTCTGGCAGGGGCTGCTCCACAACCACGTGCGGGCTCCGGTCGAGCTCCGGGGTATCCGGCTCGAACCCGGCGACACGGTCTGGGAGTTTGCCACACCCAGGCCCGGCGGGCCTGGCCATGGAGTGGTCCGCGGCCCTCCGCTGTTCAACGTGCGCAACATGGAGATCGATGTGCTCAGCCGGGCCGACCCCTGACAGGCTGTCAGACCCTCTTTATCGCGTAGGCCAGCGCGTCGCCAATTTTGTCCAGGTCCTCGTCGGAATGCGTCGCCGATATGGCCGTCCGGATGAGGTCCTTCCCCGCCGGAACCGCGGGCGCGACGGACATCACCGTAAACACCCCCTTCTCGAGGAGCGCCTTCCAAAAGAGATAAACCCGCTCCTTCGAGCCGAGAACGATCGGCACCGCCGGAGTCTCGCTCTCCCAGGTGTCGAGGCCGAGGCTGGCGACCATCGCCTTATAGCGGCGGGTGTTTGCCCAGAGGCGCTCGAGATGCCAGGGCTCGGTCTGCATCACGTCGAGGGCCGTCATGGCGGCGGCAGCCTGCCCGGGGCTGAGCGCCGCCGAAAAGATGGTCTGCCTGGAGTAGGTCCGGAGGTATTCGATCACCTCGCGCGTGCCGGAGACAAAGCCCCCCGTGCTGGCCAGGGATTTTGACAGGCTTCCGCAGATCACATCCACCTCGTCGTTCAATCCGAAATGTTCGACCGTCCCGCGGCCCTGGCGGCCCAGGACGCCGAGGCCGTGCGCATCGTCCAGGACCACAAAGCAGCCGCTTTCCTTGGCGATCTCGGCCATCTCCGGGAGCCTGCAGATGTGTCCCTCCATGGAATAGACACCCTCGAGGAGCAGCATCCTCGCCGCCGTGGGAGGGGCCGCGGCAACGACCGTGCGGAGATCCTCGGGGCTGTTGTGCTGGAATCTCTCGTAGGCCGCCATCGACAGCCGGACCCCGTCCAGGAGGCATGAGTGGATGTTCTTGTCCGCGAAGATCATGTCCCCCTTCAGGGCGAAGGCGGCGACCGAGGACATGCATGACAGATAGCCCGCCGAATGGACATGGCACGCCTCGCGGCCAAGAAAGGCCGCGAGCCTCTCCTCCAGCTCAATGTGGAAGGCGCGGGTGCCATTGGCCGAGCGGGCGCCATTGGTGCTTGCGCCCCACTTATGGATGGCCTCCCTCGCCGCCTCGATCACCCTGGGGTGGAAGGCCAGGCCAAGGTAGTCGTTGCTCGAAAGCATGATTAGGTCGCGCCCGTCCATCCGGATGGCCGTGCCGTCCTGGGCCTCGACGGAAAGGTAAAACGGCGCGTATTTGTGCCGCATCTTGGTCGCCTGGTCGTCGCGGCAGCGGTCAAGGATGCCCTTTTTGTTTTTCCGGAAGAGGGAGAGCGCCATGAGAACTGCGGCAGCCTGCGCTATGGGGCGGCCTTGGCAAATCGAAAGGATTGGGTGTTGTGCGCCGGCCCCCGATCCGGCTTGTTTGGTGCGTCCAATCCCCAGTTTTGGAACCCGTTCACACACCCGACCCCAAGGAAGGCGAAAAGGCGTATTATGCGCGCCTTGGCGCCGAGGGGCTCCGCCATGCGCGGGAGAAGCCGTTCTCGGACGCGGACTGCGGCAAGTACCTCGGCGACATCGGCGCGCTGCTCCTGATGCTCGAGCCGCCGCCGCGCACCATCCTCGATTTCGGGTGTGGGGCGGGTTGGACGTCACTTTTCCTGGCCCGCGCGGGCTACGAGGTGCTCGGGGTCGACATCTCGCCGGACGCAATCGCGCTGGCGAGGACCGCGGCCGCCGGGGAGGGCGTCGGGACAGCCAGTTTTTCCGTAGCCGACTACGAGGGTTTTGAGGCCCGTCAATCCTTCGACTATGTGCTTTTTTACGACGCCCTCCACCACGCCGAGGACGAGGCGGCCGCGATCGCGGCCGCCTACCGCGCCCTCCGGCCCGGCGGAGTGATGTTCGCCTTCGAGCCAGGCAAGGGACACAGCAGGAGCCCCGGGGCGCGGCGGGCGGTGGCGGCCTACGGAGTCCATGAAAAGGACATGTCGCCCGGGCATGTCTGGCGCCTCGGAAGACGCGCGGGCTTCCGCAGGGTGCTCTTCCTGCCGCTGCCCCACGACCTTGTCCGCCACGTTTACCGCAGGGATTACCTGAGGGTTCCTGGCCGGCTCCGGCTTCTTGCAGAGAGATGCTGGGGTTACCTGCACGCCGCGTGGAAGGCCGGACGAGCCTCCCGCGCCGGGCTGATCCTCATGTGGAGGTGAAGCGACCCGCCCGACAGCCAACATGAACGACGCACTCGTCATCGTCCCGACGTACAATGAACGCGAGAACCTGGCGGCTGTCGTCGGCCACCTGACCGCCGTTGGGGGCGTGGATGTGCTGGTGGTCGACGACAACTCCCCGGACGGCACCGGCCTCCTTGCGGACGACCTGGCCGGGCGACACCCCTCGATGCATGTCCTTCACCGCCGGGAAAAGGCCGGCCTGGGCCAGGCGTATTGCGCGGGATTCGCGTGGGCCCTGGAGCGGGGGTACGAGTTCATTCTCGAGATGGATGCGGACCTCTCCCATGATCCGGCCGATGTCCCCAGGCTGATCGCGGCCGCCCGGAATGCCGACCTCGCCTGCGGCTCCCGCTATCTCGGCGGCATCAGGGTGATCGACTGGCCGCTAAGGCGCCTTCTCCTCAGCACGGCGGCGGCCCTGTATGTGCGGGTCATCACCGGGATGCCCTTCACAGACCCGACGGGCGGGTTCAAGTGCTTCCGGCGGGATGCCCTGGGTAAAATCGCACTTGGGGAGGTGAGGTCAAACGGCTACAGCTTCCAGATCGAAATCACCCACAAGCTTTGGCGCGATGGCGCCCGCATCGTCGAGCTGCCGATCGTCTTCACCGAGCGCCGAAAAGGGCGATCCAAGATGTCGGCGCGAATCGTCAGGGAGGCCGTCGTGGTGGTGTGGCGGCTCTGGTTTCAGAACCGGATGCGGCGCCGGCCGGTGCGGCTTCAGGCTGCGGACTCCGCCGCGCCGGGGATCAAGGAAGTTCCGCGAAACCCGGCATGAGCCGCCCCGTTACATCGCCGCCCCGCACGCCCTGGCTTGAGCTGGGCCTTCTCTTCGCCGGTTCCAGGGCCCTCGTCGCACTCGTCGGCTGGATGGGGGTCCACGTGCTGGAGGCTGGCAAGTTTGGAAGAAGGTCCGCCGACATGCCCATGATGTTCTTCCAATGGGACTCCGGCTGGTTCCGCTCGGTGGCGCGGGACGGCTACTTCCTCCATCCTGGCAAGGCGTCGAACATCGCCTTTTTCCCGCTCTATCCGATGCTCATGAGGTGGTTCGGCGCCGTCCTGGGCGGCCCGGAAGCCGCAGGCTTTCTCGTGTCGAACGCGGCTTTCTTCGGCGCCATCATCCTTCTCTGGAAACTGGTCGAACGGGACGCCGCCCAGTCCAACGGCGGCGTTCTCCCGGGGGACGGAGATCTGGCCGTCCGGCTGCTTGCGTTCGGGCCGGTGAGTTTCTTTTTCAGCACCGTCTACTCCGAGTCCACATTCCTGTTCCTCGCCCTTGCCTGCGTCTACGCCGGCCGGTGCCGCCGGTGGTGGATCGCCGGACTTGCGGGCTTTGCCGCAGCGCTCGCCCGCAATGCCGGGCTCCTTCTTTGCGTGCCCCTGCTGATCGAGTTATTGGCGGAACCGCCCCGGGATGAGGCGGCCGCTCCACCGCGGCGCTGGATCCACGTCGCGGCCTGCCTTCTTCCGGCCATGGGCATTGTCGTTTGGAGCGCCCATCTCTGGTGGCGGTTCGGCGACCCCCTGCTCTTCCTGAAGGTGCAGCGGGCCTGGGGCCGGCATCTCGACTGGCCCTGGCGCTCCTTCAACCGCCAGAACCTGGGATTCACTCCGCCTTTTTACAACTGGTGGTTTGTGGCCCATTCGGCGACAGCCGTGGCCCTGCTCGTGGCGGGATTCTTTGCAAGGCTGAGGCCGTCCTACCTTGCGCTGGCGGCGGCCATGGTCCTTCTCGATTTCAGCGCCACCCACCTGGAGGCGATCCCCCGGCTGCTGAGCGTGATCTTTCCCCTCTACATCTCGGGGGCGGTGCTGCTGCGCGGGCGGCCCGCGGCGGCGAGCCTTGTCCTGGCGGCGTCCGCGGCCCTCCTCGCCTTCTCCACCCTGCTATTCACGAACGGCTACTGGTTCACGTGATGGTTCAAGCCCGTCCATCCAGGCCGTCAGTTCGCGGGCATAGTCGTTCCAAGTCTTGAATTTCCGCCCGGCGGCCTCGTTCTCAAGGCGTGCGAGTTCGGCCGGATTCGTCAGGAGCCTTGCAATGGCCTCGGCCAGCGATCCTGCATCGACCGAGTCCAACGCCAGGCAGCCCCCTCCCCGCGCAGCCTCCCCGAGGGCTCCCCTTCCAAGGCAGACGCAGGCCCTGCCGCGGCCAAGGCTCTCGATCACGGGAAGCCCGAACCCCTCGCCCAGCGACGGGTACACGGTGAACGCGCATTCCCCGTACGCCCTCTCGAGTTCGACCTCGTCGGCCGGCCCCTCATAGCGGACCGGCCTGCAGCGGCCCCGCAGATCGGCGATCCTGGAAAGGGCGTTCCGCCCGGTCTGCGACTGCGCCATTCCGATGAGCCGGAGCTCGAAAGCGAGTCCGCGCGCCCAGAGGATCTCGCAGGCGTCGAGGAGCGCCAGATGATTTTTCCTTCCCTCGAGGGTGCCGACGCTGAGGACGGTGGGGCCGTACGGTCCGGGCGTCGGGTTCAGTGGCCGGTTCGCCAGGCCGCCCACTTCGGAAAGCGCGAGAGGAATGGCGACCACAGGGGGCGCCCCCCTTGCTCCCAGCCACCTCCAGTACCCCAGCAGGGCATCCCGCGATTCCTCCGAAATCGCGGCTATCCCGTCGAAGGCGAGGAGTTCGCGAAGATAGCCTGGAAAACGCGCCACCGTGCCGGACGGCGTCAGCTCGGGATGCGTCAGCGCAATGGCATCGTAGAACAGGGCCACGCGCGGCCCGGGCGCCCGCGCGAAAAGTGGGGGCAGCGCCTTCGCCACCGCCGGAGAGAAAATCTCCGGCTCGATCAGGCCCCGCTTTCGGCCGGCAGGATCCGGATCGCAGCCCGGGAAAGCAGATCCGCCGCCCGCGAACCGGCGCAGTGTTCCCCTCACCCTCGATACGAGCGGCCAGCTGGCCCCCCGCCGCGCCGCCGGCGTGCGCACGGAGAGATTGCGGATCTCCCAGCCTTCGAGCGGGCGCCAGTCCCTGAGATGGGGATCGTGGCACACCGGGAGGGAGCCGGACCCCAGCGCCTTCCAGAGCGAGCGGGTGACGCGCTGGATTCCCGTAAGGGAGCCCGTGTGGGCGGTGTGCGTGAGGTCGAGAAGCAGCATTTTACGCGGTCGCCAGCGCCTCGGACAATTTCCGGGCGCAATCGGCCCAGGTGGGAAGCGGACGGGAAACGGCCTCGGCCTCAAGGCGCGCCTGAAGCGCGTCATCGGTGAGGATCCGCCTGATGCCGGCCTTCCACGCGGCCCTGTCCCCCACGCCAAGCGCCAGGCAGCCCCCCCCCGCAGCGCTCTCCACGAGGGAGGGAATGTCACTGCAGACCCCCGGCACCCCCATCCAAAGCGACTCGAGGAGGGGAAGGCCGCAGCCCTCGGCGATCGTCGGAAATGCGCTCGCCCTGGCGCCGGCATAGAGGCGCGCGAGTTCGGCGTCGTCCACAGCGCCGTGATAGCGCAGCCGGGGGTTCCTGCGGGCGAGGCTCCTGATCCGGGCTGCAAGTTCCCGGCCAAACACCGGGTTGATCCGGCCGGCCAAATCCAGGGAGAAGTTGAGCCCCTCGGCCCAAAGTTCGGCACAGACGTCGAGCAGCAGGGCCTGGTTCTTCCTGGGCTCCAGGATTCCGATGCAGACAATCGAGGGAGGGCCCGCTCCGGCGGCCGGCGCCGCACCCTCCGCGGCCGCCCCTCCCCGGCTCCTGCGGATCGGAATGAAATCCGCCCCCAGGTTGAGGACGTCCACCGGAGGGGGTGAGCCAATGCCCTGCCACCGCCAGAATCCCAGCAGTTCCTCGCGGCTCGCCTCGGAATTTGCCCAGACCCTGTCGAATCCCGCGAGGAGCTTCAGGTACCCTGGGTGACGGGCAACGCTCTGCGGCCAGGTGATATGCGGAAGCTTGAGCGGTATGGCATCGCTGAAGACGGCGGCGGCCCGAAAGCGGCGGCCCCGCAGAAAGGCCCCGAACCCCGGGCGCTCGTCCTCGGAAAACAGCTCGGTCGTGAGAAACCAGTCGTCCTCCCCTGCCGACCTGGCCGCCTCCGTCCACGCCATCGGAGCCGCCAGCGCCCCAAGCTCGGTGCGAAGCCTCGAGTTGAGCCTGACCAGGCCGGACGAATGGGACGCCGCACCCGATTTTGTCGTGTCGAAATAGATCATTCGCAGGCCGACGCAAAATGTTCGAGGAGGCGCCCCGCATTCCGGCTTGCGTCAAAATTCTCCTCCACCCAGGCCCGCGCGCCCGCGCGCAGGCGCTCGGAAAGCTCGTCGTCGGCCGAAAGCCGGACGAGGGCCCCGACCCATGCGGCGGCGTCCTCGACGGGCGCCACGAGGCCGTTCACGCCATCCGTCACCGCCTCGGTGGCTGCGGCAGTGGGCGACGTGACCACGAGCACGCCGACGGACATCGCCTCCGGGATGACGTTCGGCAGGCCGTCCCTGTCGCCGCTTGGCGCGATGACCCCCGTATGCAGGAGCACATCGGCCCAGGCGAACTGGTCCCAGACCTCATGCTGGGGCAATTCGCCGGCGAAGGTGACATCGGCGGCCACGCCCAGCCGGCCGGCCAGATTCTCGAGATTCGACTGCAGCGGTCCGCCCCCGACAATCCTGGCCGCAAACGGAACACTCGCCGCCCGCAGGGCCGCATAGACGGCGAGCTGGCGGTCGAGCCCCTTCTTTTCCACAAGGCGGGCGACGCAGAGCAGGCGCAGGGGCGAGCGCGAGGCCCGCAACGGCTTGATCGCCGGCGCCCGCTCAAGCCCCCGGCGGATGCACACGACCCTGTCCGGCTGGAGCCCGCGGGCGATGAGCGCCCTCCGCCCCATGTCGGTCGAGGTGTGGACAAAGCTTGCGCACTCGAGCTTTTCCCTGAGCCACCAGTCCCCCCCGTGCTCGTAGATGTCGTAGGCGTGGGCCGCGGCGCTGAAGCGGCGGCCGTCGAGCCGCCAGAGAAGCCATGCCGCCGTCGCCGGGGCCCCGCCCCAGGCCGCATGGATCAGGGAGGGCGGCCGGCGGCGGAAGGAGCGCGCCTCCACGCAGGCAAATCCCGCGCCCAGCATGTTTTCCCAGAAATTCAGCCAGGAGGGCGGCCGGCGGGTGACCAGCCCGTGGAGCACCTGCCTGAGAACAGCGGGCCGGCGCCAGGACTCATACGGGATCAGCCAGAACAGCTCCAGGAGCCTCCACTTGTTGAAACGCTCCACCTTCGCGCCACGGAACGTCGGGCTGCCCCCCCAGAGGGAATGGATCCTCAGGTTAACGCCCTTCGCCCGCAATGCGACAATCTCGCGCTGGAGGAACGTCTCCGTTGACTTCGGAAACGTCGTGAAGATGTACGCGATTTCAGTCGGGGCCATGGACCGGCCGGCTTTGCCGTTCAACCGCCTATTTGGCGAACCCCCAGCGCCGGGTGAACGGATAGTAGATGAAAAGCGGGCGCCCGATGACCTCCTTCGCCGGCACAAAGCCCCAATAGCGGCCGTCCTCGCTGTTGCCCGAGTTGTCCCCGAGGGCAAGGAAACGGTCGGCCGGCACATTTAGGACCTGTCCCCTGCCCAGATAGCGGGCTCCGTCCTTGATTTCCTCGTTAAGGTAGCCGCCGTAGGGAGGAACGCGCCTTGCATTGAGGTCAAAGGCCACAGAACCCGTGATCGGGCTCCCGTTGCGATAGAGGACGGGCTCCCTGATCTCGATGGCGTCGCCAGGCGTGCCCACGAGCCGCTTGATGTAATACTGGTCGCCGGACATTTCGGCTATCGCGGGAATGTTGCCCGTGCGGAAGACGAATCCCTGGCCCGGTTTCGGACGGAAAAAATTATAGCTGAAGCGGTCGACGAACAGCTGGTCTCCGGTCATCAGGTCAAATCGCAGGAGCGGGTCGCCGACCTTCACGGTCCTGTTGAGCGGAACGAGCTCGACGCTCACGAGGCCGTCCGCGTTCTCATCCTGCTTGAGCCAGGTCTCCTCGATCCGCCCCGCGCTGGCTAGCCCGGCCAGATAGGAGGGGAAGGCATTCGGATCCGTCCCAAAGTACGTCGCTTGGACAATCTTGTCTATATCGCTGAAATCCAGGGGAACCCTGATCGTCGCCGGGACGCCGTCGACGTAGAAGGTGTACTCCCTGACCTGGCTCGGGAAGATCAGCCAGCTGCGGTCGCTCCTCGTCGTGTAGGCCAGGCGCCCGAATCTGAACAGTGCGGAAACCTGGCCGGACCGCGGGGCGAGCACCTCCTTGCGCTGCGCGCCGAACAGGACCCAGCGCGCCGCCTGGGCCAGCGGGCCCGGCGCCGTCGTCCCCGGTGGAAAGATCTCCCCCGTCATCCCATAGTACGTCGGCCACATCGAGTTCGTCGGTATCTTGAACGGCTGCACAAAATAGGTGCGCACGCCGAGGATCATGATGGCGGCGACGAGGAAGAACTCGACATTCTCCGTCAGCGAGGTCTTCGGGTAGACCGCCCCCCCCGTCCGGCGCAGAACATCCTCGAGCGCGTCGATCCCGAGCTTCAACCGTCCCGCGTCGGCCCGCTCGGCCAGCTCCCGCCGCAGTTCGTCGTGGCGACGCCTCAGCTCCCACGCCTCGGAGGGCGCCAGCACGTCGCGCCGGAAGTTCCAGACCTTGTCCGAAAGCTCGAGCCAGTTGGAGGCGCTGGCGCGCGTCTTCCTTTCGCGGGAAAAAAGAAATCCAAGCATGTGGCCGGAAAATTGCGGTTTAGCG
>Ga0302319_10004436_pt1 | contig 28831 bp, 29 predicted proteins | sample Bog_T0_2_FD_203319 | JGI IMG/M metagenome (GOLD analysis project Ga0302319, IMG submission 203319) | Peat permafrost microbial communities from Stordalen Mire near Abisko, Sweden - Bog_T0_2 | ecosystem: Environmental > Terrestrial > Soil > Wetlands > Peat | place: Sweden: Abisko, Stordalen Mire... | reverse complement strand
TGCTTCGGGTTTGTAGCCAGATCCGGTACTCCACTCTTGAAGCACCCAATGGCGTCCTTCATTGCATCATAAAGGTTGGCCTTTTCCTTGGACGGCTTCAATTCCTTGGCGAGAGCATTGCGGAGAATTTGGGATTTTGGAATCCGCTTGCGAAGTGATGCGCGCTCCAGGTTAAGCGCCATCTCACGGGGCACTTTGAAGGTCAGTGTTGTCATGTGAGTAGGGTAATACCGAATGCAACATTTGGCAATACTGCACTGCGGGGAAGTTTTGAGTGATGATTGCGGCGAAGGAAGTTTGACGGATTTAGAGTGGAATCAAAACAGAGAAAAAAACAGATGACTATCGCGTAACTCACGACATTGGCTAAGGCAGATGTTAACCCTAACGAATTGAGTGGAGGCTTCCTAAATAGCATTCGCCATACTCCCCATTCGATGACGATTGATAAGATAAGCGCAATACCAAACGCCAAAACGAAGCAGGAGAAGAAGTTTGGACCTGCGGTAAGATATGTTTGATTACTCCCATCGACTTTTTTACGGACTAGCCCGCTGGGTAAAAGTAAAATGCTAAGGACGAGGCCGACTAGCCATGAGGCAGCATTAGCGCCTAACGTACTGGCGAAAATGGAAAAAGCTGGCAAGCGACGGTAGGCGATTTTGTAGACGACCATTTCTGAGAATAGCGCCAGAACGGCAACCGGGAAAAAGAAGAACCATATGATATAAGGCGCTGTAAACGCAAAAATAACGTCAGCGAAGAACATTGCGCGCAGATGAAGTTATCCCACCCACGCAAGCAGAACGCACGTCACGACGATGTTGGCGAGGGCGATGGGGAGGATGTATTTCCAGCCGAGGCCCATGAGCTGGTCGTAGCGGAAGCGGGGTAGAGTCCAGCGGACCCAGATGAAGAAGACGATGAAGACGCACATCTTGATGAGGAAGACGACGGGATAAATGAGAAGGCTCCACGCGCTGTCTTGCAGGGCCATGTAGGGAGCGATGGGGAGGCTCCAGCCGCCGAGGAAGAGGGTAACCATGAGGCACGAGGCAACGATCATGGCGGCGTATTCACCGAGGAAGAAGAGGGCGAATTTCATGGCCGAGTATTCGGTATGGTAGCCGCCGACGAGTTCCGTTTCGCTTTCGGGCAGGTCGAACGGGAGGCGGTTGGTTTCGGCGAAAGCCGCGACGAGGAAAATGAGGAACGAGACCAGCATGGGAATCCAGAGAACGTAGCTGACGAGGCTTTGGCCGTGCCAAGGGGCGAGAAAGGGCAGGATGGTCCAGCCATGTTCCGCCTGATAGGTGACGATATCGGAGAGGCGCAGGTTGCCCATGACGAGAAAGATGGGGATGACGGAGAGGCCCATGGAGATTTCGTAGGAGATCATCTGCGCGCTGGAGCGGATGCCGCCGAGGAACGGGTACTTCGAGTTGGAGGCCCATCCTGCGAGGACGATGCCGTAGACACCGAGCGAGGCGATGGCGAATATGAGCAGGACGCCGATGCCTACGTCGGCGATGACGCCGGGCGATTTCATGACGTAGCCCCAGGGGAGAGTGATCGGGTGCGAGCTGCCGAAAGGAATGACGCAGATGGTGATGAGCGCGGGGACCATGGCCATGGCGGGGGCCATCCAAAAATAGAGTTTGTTGACGTTTGCGGGGGTGAATTCCTCCTTGAAAATGAACTTGAGCGCGTCGGCGAGCGGCTGGCCGAGGCCCCACCAAGTCCACTTGGGCATGGTGAAGAGGCCGAGGATGCTGACGCCGCCGAGGGGCATGCCGACTCGGTTCGGGCCGATGCGGTCCTGGATCGCGGCGCTGATCCGGCGTTCGGCCATGACGGTGTATGAGACGAGCCCGAGGATGACGTTGACCACGACAATGATTTTGATGAGCGTGGTGAGGATGTCGGGCACCCAGCCGGGGATGTCGGCGGGCAAATCGGCGAAGAGGAGGGGGAAGGTCATGCGGTGGGGAAAATTTTAGACGGAATTAGCGGAATGACGGATTTTTTGACAGGATTAACAAGATTAACGGGATTGGAGGGCAGGCGTTTTTTGACAGGAAGACATGAAGGAGATGAAATACATGAAGGGAGAAATCTTTACTCCGAGGGTTTCATATCCATTGCAAGAGATAGGCCGCAGCAAAGGAATCGGGGCAAAAAAACAGATAGAAGAAACAGGATAACTGAGGTCACGAAATAAAAGTAAAAATCACCAAGGTAGAAGTGAAGTATGTCACGCTGGTAGTCGTTTGCTGCTCTAACCTCCTCCATATTGGCGTTAAGTAATTCCCATTGATAGATTGAACGGAGGGCTTCCAAAGCATAAATGAAACCCCAAATTCGAAAAGAGACCGTCGCGACCAATTCGATGATCTCGTCTCGGTTCATGTCCTTCATCAGTTTCATGTTTTCCTGTCAAATTCAGACAATTGCATGCGAGGAGGGCTGGGCTTTCTGAAGTTTCAAATCGATGCCGAGGTCGCCGATTTTGGTGAGGCTCAGGCTGGCGAAGGCGGGGCTGGCTTCGGCCATGGCTTTGAAGACTTCCTCGATGGAGTGGATGCCGTTGCCGCCGCCGAGGGCCGCTTTGAGTTGAAGCAAAATCTGGAAGTCGTCCATGGCGTGGCCGGGAACGGGGATCGCTTTGTTGAGCCGCTGGAGCCGGCCCGCGTCGTTGATCATGGAGCCGCGTTTTTCGGCGAAGCTTGCGCCGGGCAGGACGTAGTCGGCGAGTTCGGACATGGGGCAGGGCAGGATTGATTGGACGGCGAGGATTTTTACTTTCTGCACTGTTGCAGCGGGCCAGCCTGCGTCGCCGAGAAGATTTTCATGCAGGACGAAAAGTGCCTGGATGCGGCCCGCGTCGATGCCCTGGCGGATTTTGTCAAGCGTATGGCCCTGGTCGGACAGTCCGAAAAGTTCGAGGCCATTTGTGTTGGGATTGAGGTCGGCGCTGCGAAGGATGCCGTCGGCTTCGCCGGAGCGGGGGACGATGTCGGTGAGGACCGCTTCGCCGCCGAGAATCTGGCGGATTTCAGCGAGCAGGTAAGCTTCCTCATTGGTGAGGCGCCCCGAGGCGACGATGGCGATTTGCTCGGGGCGAAATTCTTTCAGTTGCGCGGCGAGGCGCGGGATGATTTCGGTCCAGGGCGTCGGGAGTTTTCCCTGGCCGACCTTGGCGAGCGGTTCGGTGAGTCGATCCGCATTGTGGATGTAGTGGAAGCCGAGCCGGCCCTGGTCGCACATCCATTGCGAATTGACGGCTTCGTTTTCGCGGGGCGTCTGGCGATAAACGAGGCCTTCGCGGCTGCTGACGATGGTGTTGCATCCGGTGGCGCAGCCGGTGCAGATGCTTTTGGTTTCCTTGAGAAACCAGACGCGCATCTGGAACCGGAAATCCTTGCTGGTGAGCGCGCCGACGGGGCAGATGTCGACGGTGTTGAGCGAGTAGTTGTTGTCGAGGCGCTTGCCGGGATGGACGGCAAGGGTGGTGTGGCTGCCGCGGTCGATAAAGCCGAGGACGTCGTCCTGCACCGTTTCCTTGGAAAAGCGGATGCAGCGCGAGCACATGATGCAGCGTTCGTCGTCGAGGACGATGCGCTCGCCGATGTCGACCCGCTTCGGTTTCTTGACCTTGTCGTCGGTGAAGCGGCTGCCTTCGTTGCCGTACTGGACGGAATATTCCTGGAGTTTGCATTCGCCGGCCTGGTCGCAGATGGGGCAGTCCAGCGGATGATTGATGAGGAGAAATTCCATGACGCCCTTGCGGCACTCGTCGACCATGGGCGATGTGGTGCGGATGCCCATCCCTTCGGCGACGAGCGTGGCGCAGCCGATTTGTGGGCGGGGCATCCAGGAAAGCTCGGGTTTGCCGTCGGCGGCGAGGACGGGTTTGCGCGCATTGTCGAGCTTGGGCGTGCCAAGTTCCACCAGGCACATGCGGCAGTTGCCGGAGATGGAAAGCTTGGGGTGGTAACAATAGTGGGGAACGAATTTTCCGACGCGCCGGGCGGCTTCGACGACGTTGAGTCCCTTGGGAAATTGCATCCAGACGCCATCGATCTGCACATTGAGCAGGGGTGCGTCGGCGGGCGTATGGTCGTGGTTAAAGGGATTGTTCACAGGAATCGAAGAAAAAATTTTGGAACCACCGGAGGGTTCCGTTGCGCCGGGCCGCGAGAGACCCGGCGCAGGGGTTTAATCGTCAGTTTGGATCAGGAACCGCCAGGTTGACTTGCGGGCTGCGGAGCCGGGGCTGGCGCCGGTGGTGGTGGTGGCGGCGGCGTTTTGTCCGCACAAGCAGACAGGAATGCGGCTGACAGTGTCACCGCACCGATGAGTACGAACAGTTGCATGTATGACTTCATAGGTTTATTCCGGCGTTCCGACTTTGGTTTGGGTTGGACTGAACGTTGTCTATGTTAGCGTGAAGTTGATGCAGGGCAAGGCCCCGGCTGGTTTTTTAGGTGGTTAGACCGGCGCAGAGGCGACGCCCAATTTTTTATGGACGGTCGAGCCATTGCCGAGAGCGTGGCTTTCAAATTCGTTTTTGAATTTTGCCACGAAACTTTGCACCGGCCAGGCGCAGGCTTCGCCGAAAGCGCAAATGGTTTTTCCGGCGATGTTGTCGGCGACATTGCCGAGCAGCGAGACGTCGTCGGGATGGCCGCGTCCGGAGGATAGGCGTTCGGTGATTTTCTTCATCCAGAGGGAGCCTTCGCGGCAGGGGGTGCACTGGCCGCATGATTCATGCGCATAGAATGTGGCAATGTTGGCGAGGCACTCGACCATGTCGCGCGTTTCGTCCATGACGATGACGCCGCCGCTGCCGGCCATGGAGCCCGCCTGGGCGAGGGTGTCGAAATCGAGCGGGATGTCTTCCAGGCCGACTTCCTTTTCCTCCATCGTGCCATCGGCCTTCTTGGTCTTGATCTTGTACCGGTCGCCGGCCTTCATGACCTTGGCCGAGGAGCCGCCGGGGATGAGCGCCTTGAGTTTGCGTCCGCCCTTGATGCCGCCGCACACGTCGTTGAGGAGCTGGCCGATGGTGAGGCCGCCAACTTCAAATTCATAGTAGCCCGGTTTCTCGACATCGCCGCTGACGCAGAGAAGCCGCGTGCCGGTATTGTTCGGCTTGCCGATCTTGGCGTAGGCCGCGCCACCCATCGCGACGATGTGCTTGATGTTGCAGAGCGTCTCGACGTTGTTGACGATGGTGGGGCACATGTAGAGGCCGAGCACAGCGGGGAAGTAGGGCGGCTTGATGCGCGGATAGGCGCGCTTGCCTTCGAGCGATTCGATGAGGCCGGTTTCCTCGCCGCAGATGTAGGCGCCCGCGCCGCGATGGACGTAGATTTCGAGGTCGTAGCCGCCGCCGCCGATATTCTTGCCGAGAAAATTCTTTTCCTTCGCTTCGGAGATCGCCTTTTCGAGGATCTTCGCGCCGAGTGTGAATTCGCCGCGGATATAGATATAGGCGAGATGGACGTTGTTGGCGTAGCAGGCGATAATCATGCCCTCAAGCATCTGGTGCGGGTCTTTATAGATGATCTGGCGGTCCTTGAAGGTGCCGGGCTCCGATTCGTCGGCGTTGCAGATGAGATAAACGGGCTTGGTGTTTTTGGTGGGATCGATGAAGCCCCATTTCACGCCGCAGGGAAATCCCGCGCCGCCGCGTCCGCGCAAACCGGAGGCCTTGACTTCGTTGACGATGTCCGGGCCCTTCATGGTGAGCGCCTTCTTGAGTATTTTGTACCCGTCGTTGCGCAGGTAACAATCGATGTCGATGGTGTAGCCGGGCTTGTCGATGTTCGCAAAGATCAGTCTGTTTTCAGCGATGGGCATAAGAGAATTACGGAATTACCAAATTGACCAAATTAACGGAATTTTTTCAGGACTGCAGATTCGGAGGTTCCGGGTTGGAGTGATAGATTCGTGACTTTGTTTTAAATTCAAGGCTTCGCGCACCAAAATTCAAAAGAAGGCCTTCTTCGATTTTAGTGGCGGCAAGATAATTGACTAGCTGCGCTGAATGAGCGGTGTTCAACGAATCTACGGCCTTTAATTCGACGATCAGTTGATTGTCAATAATGAGATCAGCCTGAAAAATACCCACTTCAACGCCTTCATATATAACAGGGAGCGCAACATGAACTTCGTGAGGAATGCGTGCGTTGCGAAGTTCCAGAATGAGAGCATTCCGATAAATTGTTTCCACGAAGCCGCAGCCCAATGTTCGATGGACCTTCATGGCCAATCCGATGATTTTTTGGGCCAACAAATTCTGCGACTGTTGCATTGGAAACACTCTGTTTTTCATTCCGTTAATTTGGTAAATTTGGGAATTCCGTAATTTAGTCGTATTTGCGGAGAAGCTCATCCGCGCGCTGGTGCGTGACGTTCTCATAGAAATCGTCGTTGATCATAATGACGGGCGCGGTGCCGCAAGAGGCGAGGCATTCGACGAACTCGACCGAGTATTTGCCGTCGGCGCTGATGGCGAGGCCGTGTTCGTCCGGCTCGCCGACCTTGCATTTATCGCGGAAATAATCGTTGAGCGCGTAGCCGCCACCCAGCGCGCACGAAAGCGTGCGGCAGACCTTGATCTGGATTTTGCCCGCCGGGTGCTGGCGGAACATGGGATAAAAGGTGACGAGTTCCAGGATATTGATCGGTTGCAACCCGAGCTTGGCGGCGATCCACTCGATGCCCTCGGGCGAGACGTAGCCGAAGGTCTCCTGCCAAAGATGGAGCAGCGGCAGCGAGGCGCTGCGCTTGGAGACGGGGTAGTGGGTGATCAATTCGTCGACCTGCGCTTCGAAGCCCTGGGGCAAGACGGGCGCGGGATGATGGGCGTCGACGGCACCGGGATAGACGTCCGCGGGCGAGATGGTCTGCGTGGCGGGTTCAGTGACGGGGCTGAGGCTTTTGGCGGTCATGATTTGGCTCCAGAATCGGGGTGGCCCGGACTACTTGTTGTCCGGGTGGCCGAAGGCCACAGGAAGCGATCAGAAATGCTCATGATTTGGCTCCGGGAACAAATTCGGCTTTGAAGACGACATGATTGACGTAGGTGACGCGGCCTTCGCCGTTGGGCGCGGGATAGTGGTCGACTTCGCCGCTGATGGTCCGGTCGGAGGTTTCGGATTGCTCAATGCTGGCAGGCCGACCGAGGATGGCTTCGACCTGACTGGCGCTCATCGCGGGTTTGATCTGCGCGATTTTGTCGGGCGTGACGGCGGAGGAGCAGGCGGCAAGCGCGAAAGCGCTTCCTAATAGGGCTGTCATCCTGAGCTTGTCGAAGGATCTCTCACTATTTGTCCATAACGAGCAGGGCCGCGCAAAATAGTTAGAGGTCCCTCGACATGCCTTTAGTCCTGAGCCTGCCGAAGGATCAGATGACAATCTTTTATAAAAGTCGCTTTCGCGACCCGTTACGCGGCGCGCAACGGCTACCCGTGGTGTCATTTAAACTCACCCTCCGTGGCGATGACTTTGTCGTTAACGAAGGTGATTTTCACGTCGGAAGAATTGGTATGGTAAGTGTAGGTCGTGCCGGAGATGATCCCGAGCGCGCTGCTGGTCTCCGAATTCGTCGGGTCGCCAAGGATTGCTTTCACTTCAGCAGTAGTCATGCCGTTGTGGACTTTTTGGAGGTTGTCCTCGGTGAGGCGCGAGCAGGCTGTTAGCAGCAGGAGCGAGGAGGCCGCCACGGCGAGGGCGGTGCGGGAGATGTTTTGGAGATTTATTTTCATAGTATTTTACCGGTCGCATTCGCCCATGACGAAATCGAGGCTGCCTAGAATCGCAACCACATCGGCCATCATGTGGCCGGGCAGAAGCTTTCCGAGGATGCTCAAATTGACGAAGGAGGGGGCGCGAATTTTCAGCCGGTAAGGGACACCGCCGCCCTTGCTCTGGATGTAAAAGCCGAGTTCGCCCTTCGGATTCTCCGCCCCGAAATAGACTTCGCCGACCGGTGCCTGGATGCCCTCCGTGACGAGGATGAATTGGTGGATGAGTTCCTCCATTTTTGTGAGGACCTTGTCCTTGCCGGGGAGGAAGCCCTTGCCGTCGCCGACGTTGATGGGGCCGCCGGGCAGCGTGTTGAGCGCCTGCTCGATGATATGCACGCTCTGGCGCAGTTCCTCAAGGCGGCAGAGATAGCGGTCGTAGGAGTCGCCGACGGAGCCGACGGGAATCGAGAAACCGTACTCGGGATAGGTGAGGTAGGGGCGCTCCTTGCGGACGTCGTAATTGACGCCGCTGCCGCGGAGATTCGGTCCGGTGAGGCCGAAGTCGATGGCGTCTTCCTTGGAGATGATGCCGATGCCCTTGTTGCGATCGACGAAAATTTTGTTGCGGGTGAGGAGCTTGTCGAGCTCGTCGATCTTGCCCTTGAACTGCTCGACGAAGGCACGGGTCTGCTCGACGAAGCCGGGCGGCAGGTCGCGGGTCTGGCCGCCGATGCGCGTGTAACTGGTGGTGAAGCGCGCGCCGGTGAGCAGCTCGATGAGGTTGTAGATTTTTTCGCGCTCGGTGAAGGTGTAGAGAAAAACGGTCATCGCGCCGGTGTCCATGGCGAGCGCGCCCATGCCGAGCAGGTGCGCGGAGATGCGGGCAATTTCGCAGCAGATGACGCGGATGACCTGGCCGCGTGGCGGGACGGTCCAGCCCATGAGTTTTTCGACGGCGAGGGCGTAGGCGACGTTGTTGGCCAGCGGCGCGAGGTAGTCGAGACGGTCGGTGTAGGGGACGAACTGGTTGTACGTCATGTTCTCAGCGATTTTTTCATCGCCGCGATGCAGGTAGCCGACGTCGGGCACGGCGCGCGTGACGACCTCTCCGTCCATTTCGAGCAGGATGCGCAAAACGCCGTGGGTGCTGGGGTGGGACGGCCCCATGTTGAGGATGAGCTTTTCGCCCAAAGGTCCGCTCTCGCCTTGCGCCTGCTCGGAGAGCTGCGCCGCGCGTGCCATGCTGTCGGGTGTTTCGAGGATAGTCTCAGGCATATAATGACGGAATAACGGAATAAACGGAATCAGGTATGAAGGTTCGGAGGATTGACTGGACGATAGGTGCGTGTCTTGGTTTTAAATTCGAGGCGTTTAGGACCGAAATTTAGCAGAAGTCCTGTCTCAATCCTCGATGCGGCGAGATAGTTGACCAATTGGATAGAATGCGCGATGCAGAGCGATTCCACGGCCTTGATTTCAATAATCAGCCGATTTTCTATGACTAAATCCGCGTTAAAAAATCCTATTTCCGCTCCCTTGTAAGAAACCGAATACCGTTTTTCGCGCTCGAATTTTAATCCCAGCTCATTCAACTCAATGACGAGGGCATTGACATAAATGGATTCAAGAAAGCCGCAGCCCAACGCCGAATGGACGTTCATGGCGGCCCCGATAATCCGCTGGGCGAATTTATCTTCAGCCTCGAAGTCTGGAATTCTATTAATCATTCCGTTTATTCCGTTATTCCGTCAAAAATTCAGTTAGTTCAGCGTTCAGCAGGGTTGGCGCGGGGTTCGCGGGTGGTGGTGAGCGCTTCGCCGATGGCGGGCGGTTTGTCGGCCGGCGCGGCGACGAAGGGGCCGCCTGCCAACGGCGCGCGGCGCGAAAAGCCTTCTTCGCCGGGCAGGTCGCTGGGCAGGCCTTCGAGGGGGAAATCCTTGCGCAGCGGATGGAAGGGATAGCCGTCCCACATGAGGATGCGGCGCAGGTCGGGATGGCCGTTGAACTTGAGTCCCATCATGTCGAAGATCTCGCGCTCGTGCCAGTCGGCGCCTTGGTAGACGGATATGATGGAATCGACGGAGGGATCGTCCTCGCTGACTTTGACTTTTACGCGCAAGTGGTCGCGGTCGTGCGGGCCGCTGAGCGCGCAGAATTCATAGACGACTTCGTAACGCGGCTCGTCGCCGAAATGGTCGATGCTCGAGATGTCGAGGAGCAGGTTGAAGCCGAGTTCGTGTTTGAGATGGCCTGCGACGGCGCGGATGATGTCGCGGTCGATGTCGATGGTGTGATCGCCGCGAAATTCCTTCGCTTTCCCGACTTTGCCGGGGAATTGTTTTTGGAGTGATTCGATGGCGTTTGGAGCGGACATGGGGGAAGAATTTTTGACGGAATTAACGGAATTTACGGAATGAAGGCAGGAGAATTTTTGACAGGATTAACAAGATTAACAGGATTGGGGAAGGGGATGAATTTTTGAGGTGGGCGCAAAGAAGCCCAGAGCATGCTTGCACAACCAATCAAAGTTAGGTTATCCCTCCAGTCGAAGAGAGAGAGATTTATGTGGTGCAGCTTGTTGTAGACAAAAACCAAAAGCAATAGACCGGAAATAAGGCCGAGATAGAGCCGACAAATATTTTTGCGAAGAAGCCACAAGCTTATGTTCGAAAGAGCGCAAAGGATAAGGACTAAAATGGCGGTAGGGAATGACCCCACGAATTGAAAGGCAGTGATGCAACGCCCAAAAAAGGTTTCTCGTACATCATAGGTGAATTGAAGTCTGAAGATCTCTTCGAGGGCAAAAAGCAGACAGATGAGATTCGAAAAGGCAAACAACCGCGCAATCCAAAGCATGACATGATCGAACGCTTTCATGTTCGTGGCTTGCCTACGCCGCGACGCGTTCGTTGGCGGGCGGGAGTTGTTTCAGCTCGGTGACGGAGCGCTCGAGCATGATCTTGTTCTGGAGGCGCATAAGGCCTTCGAGCAACGCTTCGGGGCGGGGAGGACAGCCGGAGATGTAAACGTCCACGGGCAAAAGCTGGTCGATGCCCTGCAACACCGCGTAGCTGCGGTACATGCCGCCCGAAGAGGCGCAGGCGCCCATGGCGATGACCCATTTCGGTTCGGGCATCTGGTCGTAGATGCGCTTGCAGGAGAGCGCCATCTTATATGTGACCGTGCCCGCGACGATGAGCAGGTCGCTCTGGCGCGGCGAGAAGCGCATGACTTCCGCGCCAAACCGGGCGATGTCGTATCGCGCGCACGAAGCGGCCATGAGCTCGATGGCGCAGCAGGCGAGGCCCATCGGCATGGGCCAGAGAGAGTTTTTGCGTATCCAATTGATGGAGGCATCGAGCGTCGTCATGACGACGTTGCCTTCAATCTTGGAGTTATAAGAGAGGTCGCGTCCGTGGACCATATGTGGGAAACATAGGCTGAGGCGCAAGAGCGGCAAGGCGAATTGTTAGAAAATTGTGCCGTTGATGCCATTATTGGCCGGTTAGTAGCCGCCGTTGGCAGCCGCGATCTCCGAGCGCGGTTTTCTTATACCATCGTCGGCGCACTCGTGCGTCGGTGACGGCTATCGTAGCGGCGGCCACCAATTGGAGTCAGGCCGGAGGCTGACCCTCCAAGGCTGGGACGTCCGCATTTTTTTTCAGAGGAGAAAAAAAGATTTTAAGCGTTTTAGGCTTTGCAAGGTTAACGCCTTGGCTGAATTCCTGTTAGGATGACGATATGACAGCCACTTCATCTCATTTTTTTGCAAAATCCCCATGAACCCCTTAAGCGAATCCCATTCGGCTGATTCGCTCCATTCGCCTGATTCGCCTGATTCGCCTGATTCGCCTGATTCGCCTGATTCGCCTGATTCGCCTGATTCGCTTATTTTTTTTATCTCAGACCGCAAATCCCACGGCTTCCCTGATCGTCGCGTTGCGCTTCTAAAGAGGCACGGTGCTGTGGCTATTTCCCAACAGTGCCAGACCCTCCAGCAGAAGCTTGATGCAAAATCAGGCTTGGGTAAAATGCGTCATGGTTCAGAAAGGTTTTATTGCGGTTTTCGAGGAGGTTCTTGGCCGGCCTGCGATCTCGGAATGCGTCGCGTCGTGGCTGGATCGCTTCGAGAAAGTGGAGCAGGTGATTCCCAATATGGAGGGTACGCTGGAGGTGAGGGAACCGGGCGAAATCATGTGGGAGCCGAACCTGCAATTTCGGGTGATCAACGGGGAACAGTTCGCGTGGGTCTACGTGTCGCTGGACAAACGGGCGATGGAGACGACCGGCTTTCAGGATGCGGAGATTTCGCTCTGTCTCGAAGTGCTGCTGGAACTGCCCGGCGTTGCCGAGGTGATCGACGAGAAGAACCAGCGCCGGCTCGATCAACTGGAGAAGGCCGGGATTATTTGAGTTACAGGGTAGCCCGCGATCTCCGAGCGCGGGAGCCTGCGGACAGCAGTAAAGTTTCGCTCCAAAAACTGTGGTGTGTAGCATCTGCCGCCTGGCGTGCGGCGGCTACCACGGAGACGGCTGCCAAATCCACCAAGCTTGCTCCGGGGTTCCAAACTCGGGTAAGGTGTTATGTTGGGTTGGCTTGCGCAGCGTCCATTATGAACCCATTTCTCTCCATTCCCCGGCAAGCGCTCGCCGAGCTTCTGCAGGCTTGCGGATCGCCCCTGACTCCCGAGCAATTTCTGGAATCGCTGCCGGACATCATCGCCTACAGGAAATTTCCCAGCCGCGCCAGGGCGGCGGCCTGGAGCAAGTATTTCATCCTCGTTGTCGCGGTTCTCGGCCTCGTACTGCTGCCTTTTTTGGGCGATTATGTTGAAAACGCGATTATTGTGGCGGGCTTGGCGACCGTCACATTTTTCGAATTCCGCGTGCATCGCTACTTTTCCGAGAACAATCCGAAGGCCCCCAGCCTCGGCTTTCGCAATCAAGCGTGTTTTGCGGCGGGCATTTTGATCTACTGTTTATACCATGTGTTTGTCGCGATGCAGGTTCCGGTGCAGACCCGGAACATGATCGAGGAAAACAATCTGCCGATTGATCTCGATTCGATCAGGAGCATGGAGCGGATTTTCTACCTGGGCGTTGCGATGATTGCCGGCGGGGTCCAGTTTGCGCTGGCTTGGTATTATCGAAGTGCCCAAGCTCGGGAAAAATGATGTCCATTTTCTGACGAAACCCACCTCTTCCATTCCATTTCCAGCATGAGTTTTCCTGTCTTCCCTCCCGACTTCACATGGGGCGTCGCGTCTGCCTCCTATCAGATCGAAGGCGCGAGCGCGTTTGAACTTTGATACGCTACTTCTCCTGCCGCCATGATAAAGTCAAGATCGTGCTTTGGTGGTTTCTTAGCCGCAACCGCGCTTTCAGTCCTTGCTATCAGTATCCGTGCGGAAGGGATAGAGCGGGAGCCCGGCACCGTTTTCCACCGAGATGATCGGGTTCCAGGCCCAGGCATACCGCACTGCGGCGGGTGAGCCGATTTGGTCGTTCCACACCACGATGTCCTGGCCATTGATTTTCCCTGTGGCCCAGCCCCAGTCACCCGTGCTGCCGCGAATGGCGAAGCCCTTGAGGTCGCCGCCGCCGCGCACGCGCAGCCCGTCGGCATCGTCAAACTTCAGCCGCACCTTGTTGCCCTCGATGGTGAAGCTCTTGAAGATCGGGCTGTCGACCGGTCCGGGCTGGCCATAGCAGTCGCGCAGCGCGAGGCCGGCGAGACGCTGGCCCACCGGTTTCTTGTTGGGGAAATGAGGGTTCTGCGTGCCCACGTCGATGGCCGCGACCATGGCAACCCCAGGTTGCAACAGCCCGCCATGCTGCTGCTCGCGGATGAGGCTGAGCGGGTTTGGTTCCACCGGTTTCGTTTGTGGCTTGCTCATGTTGTTCATCTCGACGAAATAAAAGGGAAGCGCCTCGTTCCACTCCGCGCGCCATTCCTTGATCAGCGCCTGGAACAGCTCCGAGTATTCCGAGGGATAGGAGTTATTGCCGTCGGCCTGAAACCAGATGATGCCGCGAAGCGTGTAGGGCTCCAGTCCATGAATCATGCCGTTGTAAAGCCGACAGACTTCTTCGTAGGGTTGAAGGGGTCTTTGGGGGTTGGGGGCGCTATAGGCACCCTTGGGATTGGGTTTGGACAGGGCATTTTGGCCCTGTAACTCCGGCGTGGGATTCGCGTCCGTCCATGCCTTCAGATCGGCGACGTATTTTGCCTGGGCCGCTTGGGCCGCGACAAAAGCCTGCTGGCTATGTTCCAGAACTTCCGCGCCGACCAAAGTGGCGGCCAGCGTCTCTTTCGACATCCACGATTGCGCCGGTGTGCCGCCAACGCAGGAGACGATCAGTCCGACGGGCACATGCGCTTTGTCTTCAAGAGCGACGGCGAAATTCCATGCCACCGCCGAGAAAGTGGCAACGTTCTTCGAGTCACCCAGCACCCACTGACCTCGGACGTCGTCCTTTGGCTGGTCGGCGCGGTATCCTGCTACCAGGAAATAGCGGATAGGCGGCTGGGCGGCGTCGGCCTCCTGTTGCGCAATTATGATATTTTGCTTGATCGCCGCGACCTCTTCTGGATTTTTCCAATCTCCGCCGGCCTTACCGTCTATGGTATAAACCATGTTTGATTGACCTCCGCCGAGCCACACTTCGCCGATCAGGACATCGTTAACCGTTTTGCTGCCGCCCTTGTCGGTGGTGATGTCGAGATGGCCCGCCGTGCCGCTCTTTTGTTGAGGCAACCGGCCCGACCATTTGCCACTCGCATCGGCGGTGGCGGAAAAATCGCCCAACGCGTTCCCATTGCTGCCAACGAACGCGACCTTGACCTGTGCGCCCGGTTCCGCCCAACCCCAGATCGCAATCGGCTTGCCGGCCTGGAGCATGGCATGATCGCTGATCACGGCAGGCAGGCGAACATCGGCGCTCGCTGTTTCCATTGTGAGAAAAAACGCCGCGAGTAGAATGTATATCCATTTCATATCAATATTATTTCGGGAACGTGACATCGGGGAGAGTGGGACGAAAGAGAAGTCTTTTCCAGAACCGCTATATCCGCACCATTTCATTGAGGGTTATCCGCATCGTGGCAAAATAGCGCGCGGATGCGATAATATTCATGTGAGCATTGACATTTAACCGAACGTTAGGTCATTGTCTGCAATCATTTCTGTTGTCGTTGCGGCGTTCCGAGACTTTTTTTCCTTTAACATTTTTTATGGCGTCTATTTCTTTTGATTCCCGTTCCCTGATTATCGATGGGAAGCGCATGTTCATCATTTCGGGTGAAATCCACTATTCGCGAGTTCCCCGCTCCGAATGGAGCCGACTTCTCGACACGACGAAAGCCTCGGGCGTGAATTGCGTGGCCACTTATATCTTTTGGAACGTCCATGAGCCGGAGCGGGGCGTTTATAATTTTTCGGATCAGGCCGATCTTGATGCTTTTCTTACGCTCTGCCGTGAAAAGGGGATCGAGGTGATTCTTCGCATGGGGCCCTATTGTTGCGCGGAATGGAACTACGGCGGTTATCCTCTCTGGCTGCGCGATGAACCAGGAATCACCTTTCGGACATGGAACACCCCGTACATCGACCGGGTGAGCCGCTATTTCCGCATGCTGATGACCGTAATCGTTCCCCATCTTAAGACCAAGGGGGGAAACGTCATTATTGTTCAGGTGGAGAACGAGTATAACAACGTCGCCAAGCGTTATGGTGTCGCCGGGCAAAAGCATATGACCTGGATGGTCGATTTTGTGAAGTCTCTCGGCCTTGATGTTCCGGCTCTCACTTGCGAAGGTGGCGTACCCGGCGCCCTTGAGGCGGTCAACGGGTTCTCCGTCCATCAGGCGGCGGCGAAACTTCGCGAGCGGCGTCCGAATCAGCCGCTGCTTTGGACAGAAAACTGGCCCAGTTGGTATGATACGTTTGGCTTTGAACATCATGTCCGGCAAGGTGGAGAGATTGGCTATGAGATACTTCGGTTCGTCGCTGAGGGTGGCTCGGGCTTCAATTATTACATGTGGCATGGGGGGACCAATTTCGGACGCACCGCCATGTTTCTCCAAACGACGAGTTATGGCTTCAACGCACCGCTCAACGAATATGGCGAGCCTACACAAAAATCGCGCCTGCTCGCGCCACTTCATCGCGCGCTACGCCAAAACGAGGAAGCGCTTCTTTCGGGTAAGACGACGAGGCAAACCCTTGATGCGGAGGGAAAGACCTTCACGGTAACATGGAAAGGAAAGAAAACGGGCTGCCTCGCCTCGTTCAACACGGGAACCATGGCAAAAAGCATCGAGATTGCGCCCGGGATGAAGTCATTGATACATCCTCCCTCAAGTGTCTGTTTCTGGCAGCGGCAGGGCAAAACGTGGAAACCGGTCTGGAAATCGTGGAGCGATCTGACGCCAGAGAGCCATCCTTCCCTGGCTCCGTGGAAAACCGCAGGTGAGGCGCTGAAATGGATTTCCCGGTCGGAGCCGCTTCCCGCGCAAAGGCGGGACGGAAGGACCTTTGCAGAACCGGTTGAGCAACTCCAGTTGACGAGGGACCAAACCGATTATTGCTGGTATGTTGCGTCGTTTCAGGCGAAACGGGCCGGACGCGCAAAACTTCGAATCACTTTCGGAGGCGACTATTTTCATATCTTCGTGAACGGACGCTTTGCCACTCGCTCCCGGGGACCGCTGAAAGAGAATCGCGGGCCGATTGTCCCCAAGGGAGTAGCCGAAATCGTTTGCGCGAATCCCAACGAAGAAGAGGGCATTAAGAATGGCCACACCGGTTTTCGCCACGACTTCGATATCGCCCTGCGCAAGGGAAAGAACCGGATTGAAATCCTGGCCTGCGCGCTGGGGTTGATCAAGGGTGACTGGCAGATCGCCCTTCCGATGAATTTCGAACGAAAAGGCATCTGGGCACCGGTGCTCATCGACGGCCAAAAGGTCGGACCGTGGAAACTTTATCCGGGGTTGATCGGCGAGCGTCTCGACTTCCCGGGTGGATCCCTCGATGACCTGGGCAATTCTGATGGGGACAAATCAGGGAGTGCCTTGCCTCTTTCGTGGCATTTGCAAAAAATACGAATTTTGAAGAAGCAACTCGATGATGATTTGGTTTGGGCCATTGATGCCAAGGGCCTCGGCAAGGGAATGCTTTGGATGAATGGTCGCTGCCTCGGGCGCTACTGGCAGTTACCAGGGGAGGGGCATGGCATCGATGCCTCGTGGCATCCTCCCACTATTACTACGGTCGGTAAGGGCGAACCTCCGCAACGTTTTTATCGAATACCCCGGGAGTGGTTGTCGGAAGAAAACCGGCTCGTTGTTTTCAACGAAACCGGCGAACGTCCTGGTCGGAATATTCTGGTATCGCGGCGATTCGAGAAATAAGCGTCATCCGACTGGGCAACACAAACCAGCAAGATGGAGGTTTCCTCGTTTAAGGCCTTGAAAAATGCCCGGTGGGGCCATGCCGGGCAACGTTGTCCTGATCTTGGTGGGATGCCCGTTGCGGATATGTTTAGGTGTCGACCTGTCCTTTTACGGAAAGGAAAAGGCCGCCCAGTGAGATGAGGAGGACTGGGCGGCGAAGCAGGCCGAGGGGAAAGAGTATCAGCGGCATGGCTGAGTGTTTTTATTTATTCCCGTGAGGATTGTAAGTGAATGTGGAAGTGGCAAATCCTGTTGTTTCTGGATTACAAACAAACAGGCTGCCGGCCAGAGGTTGGTCGAGCTGTTCCTTCTCGCTCAGTCCATGACGCGCGGTGGTAATGAATAAGCGATTCAGACCGGCGCCGCCAAAGCAACAAGAAGTGGGACGCGAACAGGGTAACGAGACGATTTCCTCACAGACTCCTGTTTTGGGTTGATAGCACCGTACCGCCCATCCATCCCAAAATCCAATCCAAAGCCGGCCTTCCCGGTCAATGGCCATGCCATCGGGCCAGCCATCCTTTTCCGCAAACCGCAGGACGATCCGTTCTTCGGAAATGGAACCCGTTTCCAAGTTGTAATCGTAGGCGAAAACACAAAGCGCCATCGTATCGATGTAATACATCGTTTCGCCATCCGCCGACCATGCGAGTCCATTGGAAATAGAAACATCTCCCCGCAGCTCATGGAGAGAGTGATCTTGGTGCAAAGAATAGAGCGAAGAGGTTTTGAGATGTCCGTGGCTCATCGTCCCGATGATCCAGCGTCCCACCGGATCACATTTCCCATCATTGAAGCGGCTGCCCTCTGGCAAATCGTTGAGCCGGGCGATCGTCTCCCGACTTTTGGAGTCGAGATTGAACTGGATTATTTCCCGTTCGAGCGCAACAAGAAATGTTCCGTTTCTTACGGGTGTAGCCGCTCCGATACGTTGTCCAAAATTCACCTGCTGAATCAGATTCCCGTGAATATCCGCCGAAAGCAGCAAGCCACGCTCGATGTCGACCCACCAGAGTTGTTCGTCATGCCAAAAGGGGCCTTCACCAAGCTCGCATGCATCTTGACGATGGAGAGTTGCCGGCAGGGTGCGGGACGACATTATATCTTTTCATGCACAACCGGATTAACCAGTTGGCCGATTCCTTCGATTTCAATAACCATCTCATCTCCCGCTTTTAACCATCGCGGCGGTTTCGCGGCCATGCCCACACCATGAGGCGTCCCGGTTAGAATAACCGTTCCAGGTAAAAGGGTGTTGCTGCCGCTGAGAAAAGCGATTAGAGCGGAAACATCAAAGATCATGTCGTTGGTATTCCAATTCTGCACCGTTTCTCCGTTTAGCACAGTCTTGATGCCGAGTGCGTTTGGGTTGGGAATTTCATCGGTGGTCACCAAACAGGGACCTAGTGGCGAAAAAGTGTCGAAGCTTTTCCCCCGGCACCATTGCCCGCCGCCCCATTCAAGTTGCCAATCCCTTGCGCTGACGTCATTGGCGCAGGTGTAGCCGAGCACATAACTCAGAGCGTTTTCGCGAGTGGCGTTCTTGCACGGCTTTCCAATGACCACGGCCAATTCACATTCGTAATCGACCTTGTGGCTGGCCATGAAGGTCGGAATTTCAATGGGATCGCCGGGATTTTGCACGGAATTAGGGGTCTTGATAAAAAGGATGGGCCTCTCTGGTGGCTTTGCTCCGCTTTCCTCCGCGTGGTGTCGATAATTGAGCCCGATGCAAAGGATCGAAGAAGGCAGAATGGGGGCAAGCAGCCTCTTGATCGTGGCTTCGCGGCCATCCAGTTCCAAGGAGGTAAAAGGATCGTATTTGAGAAGTTGAGCTTTGTCCGCAGTGGAACGGACGCCAAAACGGGTAGCCCCGGTTTCATCGATGAAGCGAATGATTTTCATAGTGGTGGAGTTATTCGAGAATCCAGCCGCCATCGACCACGCAGTTGTGGCCGGTGGAAGCACGGCTGAGGTTACTTAGGTAAAAGAGGATGTGGTTGGCGATGTCGGCGGACGTGATCTTGAGTTTCACCGATTGTTGTTGCGCCAGATAGTTGAGGTGTTTTTCGGATTCCTCTCCGTTAAAATATTCTTCCATCTGCCGTTCCGTGAAGGTCCAGCCGGGCGTGACCGTATTGACGCGAATGTTCTCACGGCCCAGCTCGCGGCTCAGGCCGGTCGTGAGTCCGAGAATGCCAGCCTTGGTTGCCGAGTAGGCCGCCCGTCCGGGAATTCCCAGGCGATAGTTAATGGAAGAGACATTGACGATGGAGCGTCCCTCCCCAAGACGCAGGAGCGGAAGGGCCAATTTTATGACGAAGTAATAAGCCCGCAGGTTCAAATCGACCAGTTGGTCCCATTGCTCGACCGTAACATCATCGATGGAATACTTGGGGTCGATTCCGGCGACGTTCACCACATAGTCAATTTGAGAGGCGGTACTTGAGATTTCCCTGAAGGCTGAGGTAATTAATTTCATGTCGGAAAGGTCGCATGCAACTGGAGTAAAGCCGGAATGCTTCAAATCCCCACGTCTCCGGGAAAGACCGAATACGCTCGCACCGTTTTCGAGGAGGAGTTCGACGGTGGCTTTCCCTATTCCCAATGACGCACCGGTAACGACCGCCGTTTTATCCTTTAAGTCGGGCAGGCGCATTTTGGCCGCCGGCGTATCGATCCATTCGACGTGTTTCATGGCACTCTAATAGGTGGCCCGGCCGCCGGACAGGTCAAAGGTGAAGCCCGTGGTAAAACTGCATGCGGGGGAAACGGCATAGTCGACGATCGACACAAGCTCCTCCAACTTTGCACACCGCTGCATCGGAATTTTACTCGTCATGTAGTTGACTTGTTCCAACGGCAGGGCTTCAACCAATGGTGTCTGAATCACGGCAGGCGCCAGGGCATTGACCGTCACGCCGGTCCCCGCCATTTCTTTCCCCTGGACCTTCGCCATTCCAATTACTGCGGCCTTCGAAGCGGAGTAGGCCAGCATGCCCGCATTGCCTTCCTTGCCCGCAATGGAAGCGATGTGAAGCACCCGTCCATAACCCCGCGCGGCCATTCCCGGCAATACCGCCTTGGAGGTGTGATAGGAACCAAAGAAGTTGACTCGAAAGACCTGCTCCACATCGACTGGATCGGTCTCGTAACTTTTCAAATTAGTTTTGCCGGTGATGCCCGCGCTGTTAATGAGCACATCAACGACCGGATGCTTCGCGAATGCCTGCTCGACGGCGGGCCAGTCAGTTACGTCGCAGACAAGCGGATGGAACCCATGGGGGATTGTTTTCTTTATCGCAGCAAGATCACTTTCGTTTCGATCGAGGCCAAGGACATTGGCCCCAAGTCCGGTGAAATGAGCGGCGATTGCTTTTCCCAAACCGGAGGCGGCTCCGGTAATCGCGATCGTTTGGGAATTCCAGTTTTTTTTCATAGTCGATTACCAGTCGATGACTGAACCGTCCCGGCCATAGGACCGGCGCGGCACTTCTTGTTCAAAAGGATGCTTCGCGACCTCGTCCTCATTGATTTCTACTCCAAGGCCTGGGCGATCGCTCGGGAATACCAAGCGTCCCTTTTTCTCGATGCGAAAGCCCCAGCTCACAATGTCGTTGCGCCAAGGCACGTCCTGATGAACTGCTTCACAGATCAGATAATTCGGCGTGGCAAATCCATACTCGATTGAAGCGGCGGTGCTAACCGGACCTTGAGGATTGTGTGGAGCGACCGAGATGCCGTAGGCCTCAGCCATCGCCGCAATCCGCCGTGCCGCAGTCAATCCGCCACAATGGGTAATGTCCGGCTGGATCACACTGGCTGCTCGCTTTTCAAGCAGTTCCTTGAACGCGTAAAAGGAAGTGAGTCGCTCGCCGGTCGCAATCGGTGTTGCCACGGATCGCTGGATTTCCGCAATGCCATCCATATGCTCCGGCCAGCATGGTTCCTCAAAGAAGTAGAGTCCGTAGGGCTCAAGGGCCTTCGCAAAGAGGAGGCCCATGCGCGGACTCGGGCGGGCATGGCAATCGACCATGATATCGACGCGATCTCCCACCGCTTCGCGCATTGCGGCCACACAGGCGGCGGCATATTTAACCGGCTGGACTCCCTCCAGGGGAAGTTGCTCCGGCACGGCCATCGATTTGAAGGCTGTGAATCCGTCTTCCACCACTTTGCGCGCAAGATCAGCGAATCGTTGTGCGTCTTCCGGACGGGTTTCGTAAAAATCCTCCATTTTTCCGCCGCCCAAATGACAGTAAAGACGGATATGTTCGCGTACGCGCCCACCCCAAAGCTGGTGGCAAGCCACGCCGAGCGATTTGCCCAATATGTCCCACAAGGCGAGATCAATTCCCGCAATCGCTGTGCCGCGCACGACTCCGTTGCCGTGCCAGAAATGCTGGCGATACATCATTTGCCAGAGGTGTTCGACACGCCTGGGATCTTCTCCGATTAGAAGCTGCGCCAGGTCTTCGACCGCCCCAACCACAGCGCGGGTGTGCCATTCCAAGGTCGCTTCGCCCCAGCCAAACAGTCCCGGCTGATCCGTTTCGATTTTGACAAAGACCCAGTTTCTCATCCGCGCGTGACAGACGAGGGTGCGGATGGCGGTGATTTTCATGCGGAAAATCAATAATTAACCTAACGTTCGGTCATTGTCCATCTAAAACTTGTCCCATCTATGATTGAGGTCAGCATCTGACGGACGGACGGACCCAATTTTCGCGCCGACCTAACTGTTTCGCGTTTCGTTCCCCTGCCACCACCGAAGCCACGGTTTGAGCAAACTCAGTAATTTTTAAATCGAGGTACGTGGGGCTTCCAGGCCAGCAACGAGCCAGGAAGGTGCCGTCGAAACACAAGACCCGATCGCTACTTTTCTGCGGAAGACAGCGAAGCAGCCCCAACCCCGCAATATCATTAAAGCCGATCCAAGCCTCGATCTTAGGATGATCTTTAAGAACTTGTCCGGCACCTTGAATCGAGGAAAGGAGATCCCAGGATTCTCCCTCGTAAGAGGCCAGCAGCGGACGAACTAGCGACAACTCTCTGCAAACGGCGATGAAAGACTCCGAGCGGGCGCTAACGCTAGGGCTTTCCCTCTGGCTCTTGGGAAAGAAGAAGCCAAGTTTTCTGAATCCTCGCCGAATCATTTCCTTAACCGCACCTTGGATCGCGTATTCCAGGTCGAGCCATACGCCTGGCCTCTCGCGACGAGTGAATCCGATGGGAAGGGTAAGGTCGCCCGCTTTTTTCTTCTGACGTATCGAGGTTGTCGATTCCGCCCAGCAAACTATCCCCTTCACGTTTTGCTGCCGCAGGCTTTCGATCGCCCGCTCGATCACCGTCGGTTCGGCCTGGGTCACATGCGAGACCAGCATTTGCATATCCAGCCGCGCCAGTTCTCCCTCTAGAGCAGTGGTTAATTCCGCAAAAAAGGGGTTTCTCAAATCACCCCCAAGAAAGGCGACGACATTGGATCGTCCTGTGCGCAGGCTGCGAGCCGCTTCATTGGGAACGTAAGAAAGCATCTTGGCGGCCGCCAGCACTCGCATTCGGGTGGCGGCGCTGACGCGGGTGTTGCCCCGCGCAGAATTCAGCACCGCTGAAGCTGTTGCCACGTGCACTCGAGCGGCTGCCGCGATGGTACGAAGATTTGCCATTGCCTCATTTCTCGCACAGGGGCAATCGTAAAGCAATCAAGGTGCTACGTTCGGCTCGATTCTATTTTATTTTAGGCTAACTTTAAAACGTGACACGTCCAGATAGACCTGCCATCAAGCGCCTGACTTGCCAGACGAATCGAGGCTGTAACTTTCGATTAAAAATTATTTTTATCCCTTCGCAACAATTTGCGGAGCGCGTACCTTCCTTGAGGCACGAGTTATCTGTTACGGTCTTTCCCAGCCTTGTTGGATCGAAACTTTATGAAATCCCCTTCGCAAGGAGCCAGCGCCTTTGTCATTCTCGCTTCGAAGGCATGCGTATGAGGGTGGTGCAAATGGCTTCCTCATTCCTGGTCTTCGTTTTGATGGCTTCCCTCGCCGCTAGCGGACAGACCTCAACTCCATCCTCCAGTCCGTCGACTTCCGCCCCGGCGACCAATTCGGCCACGCCGAAGCCCGTCGATCGCCGTCCCTCTCCCCCCATCGACGGATGGGCCGGGGTGTTCAGATACAAAGACGCCAATGCCAAGCTGCCGCCTCCGGTGCCAGGCGAGAAACGGGTTGTTTTTTATGGGGACTCGATCACGGAAATATGGGGGCACCTGCCGACGTTTTTCCCGGGCAAGCCCTACATCGGCCGCGGCATCTCTGGACAGACCACGATGTCGATGCTCATTCGGTTTCGCGCGGACGCGATTGACCTCCATCCGGCGGTCGTCGTGATCCTCGCCGGGACGAACGACATCGCGCAAAACGCGGGGCCGGAATCGATGAAACTAATCGAGGACGATCTGCGCTCGATGACCGAGCTGGCGATCTCCAATCATATTGTGCCGATCCTCTGCTCCGTGCTTCCGACAAACGATTACCCGTGGCGCAAGGGCCTGCAGCCGGGGCCCAAAATTGTTGAGCTCAACCAGTGGATCGAGAGTTATTGTCGGGACCAGCACCTCGTTTTCCTCAATTACTATCCTGCGATGGTTAACGATAAACAGGGTATGCGCGATGGGCTTAGCGGTGACGGGGTGCACCCTAGCGCCGCCGGCTACGCCATCATGGCACCCATGGCCGAGGACGCCATTAAGCAGGCGCTGCCTTAAAACCAAACTTGATCGCCCCGTAGCGCAAAGGGCAGATCTTCACAAAAAATAAAATATGGCCTCACAAGTTAGTCGCGCAACGTTTGTTCTCGGGCGAATTACAACCTGGCTCTTGATCTTGTCTGGAACACTTCTTCCGGTTTCGTCCCGAGCCGATGTTGCACTTCCCCGCATTTTTGGAGATCACATGGTGCTGCAGCGCGAGGGCACGGTGCCCATCTGGGGTACGGCCGCCCCCGGGGAAGCTGTTACCGTCACCGCCGAACAGGCGCATGGGACCGCCACGGCTGGCACCGATGGAAAGTGGCTGATCAAGCTTGCGGACCTTCCGGCCTCAACCACTCCCATCGACGTTACCGTGGCAGGTAAAAATACGATTACTTTTCATGACGTTCTCGTCGGTGATGTCTGGATTTGCTCCGGCCAGTCGAACATGGAATTCGCGGAGGGAATGGAAAGTTCCTCCAAGATCGAGCTGCCCCAGGCGGATCGGCCCCAGATACGCCTCTTTTATGTCCCGAAAGTTCCGAGCAGAACTCCTGCCGACGAGATCGGCGCTAATCCTCCGAACAAGCCGCTCGAAGGTTCCTGGCAGGTTTGTACGCGGGATATGCTGTTGAACGATGGCGATTGGGGTGGATTTACGGCTGTCGGTTATATCTTCGGCCGGGAAATCAATGCCTCCACTCATGCGCCCGTTGGACTCATCAGTAACTGTTGGGGCGGCGTTGCCGCCCAGTCCTATACCAGTCTCGAAGCCCTGAAGGCCAACCCGCTTTTTAAACAATACGTGGACAAAGCCCTGAATCTTCAGAAGAATTTCGATAAGTTTGTGGCTACTTATCAGGCGGCCCTGCCCCTTTTTCCGCCAATATTAGAAAAGTGGAAACAGGATAACAAAGCTGCTCTCGATGCGTACGCCCAATGGCCGCAACAGGCGAAGGATGCCGCGGCCCAGCAATTACCCATCCCGCCAAAACCGCCTTTCCTAAGACCACCTGATGCGCCGCAAGATCCCGCGAAGAATCCGGGCTTCCCGACCGTTCTTTACAACGGCATGGTCCATCCTCTCATGCCCTATGCCATCAAGGGTGCTATCTGGTATCAGGGTGAAGCCAACGCAGGCATGCCTGTGGAATACCGCACTCTCCTCCCTACGATGATTCAAGATTGGCGCACGCGGTGGGGGCAAGGAGATTTTCCTTTTCTCATCGTTCAGTTGGCTAACTTCATGAAGCGTCTTCCTGATCCCAGCGAAAGTAATTGGGCCGCGCTACGCGAAGCGCAGGCCAAGACGCTCGCCCTCCCGAACACCGGCTTGGCGGTGACGATCGATATCGGGGAAGCGGATAGAATTCATCCCGGGGACAAGGAAGACGTTGGCCATCGGCTGGCGCTCGCGGCGATGGATGTCGCCTATGGTCAAAAGGCCGTTGATTCAGGGCCGATATTTAAATCCATGACGATTGAAGGCGATAAAGTCCACCTCATCTTCGACAGTGTCGGTCAGGGGCTTGTCACGGGAGTTCCGCCGCCTCATTTTCATCCCGGTGAACCCCGATCGGTGGATGCCAATCTTGAGGGCTTTGCCCTTGCCGGCACCGACCAGAAATTCGTTTGGGCGCAGGCTGCCATTGAAGGCGATGGAGTGGTCGTCTCGAACTCAGCGGTTTCGGCTCCCGTTGCTGTCCGTTATGCCTGGGCGGATAATCCCGTAGCCAATCTTTACAACAAGGACGGCCTGCCCGCTGTCCCATTTCGCACCGATGATTGGCCGGTGGGAGAACAAATCCCACCACCCCCACAATCTCTTCCTCCTCCCGCACGGCCTCCGACCGCTCCCAAGTAGGGATGCTGCCTAATAAGCTCCTCTTCGCCGGAGACTGCATACCAGCGGCCACCTTTGAAGACATCCCGATAGGAGCCGACATCGGTGGTGTAATTGTATTTCCAAATCGAGTTGAGCGCAGTGACGGCCTTATCGCGGTCGACAATGTCACCCATGCCGACCTCATAGGCCCAGTTCTGCCCCATGAGCTGCTCGATGGGACATCCGTCGTAGGTACCGGGGCTTCAGGATGAGCCGTATCGCCTTCACGAGGTCGTCAATGAATTGTTGAACCGACGAGTTCATCCATCCTCACGGATCCTGATACGCAAGCACCGTCAGCGCTCCGGACTGTCCCCACTCGAGTTCGTAGCAAGCACGTCCCAGGCGTGTCTGCAAATTATGACATGGCCGCGCCGGGAGGGCTTTGTCTCGCGGCGGATTCGCCGTTTAACGCTGGTGGGCACGATAACGTCCCGGCGGCATGCTGGCGGAGCGATGGAAGACCGCCGAGAAATAGTATTCATCCCGAAAGCCGCACAAGGTCGCGATTTGTTTGAGTGAAAGCTGGGAGTGGTGGACCAGCAGCGTCCTGGCCCGTTCGATCCGTACTTCGGTCAAGTAACGGACGAGGCTCCGGCCTCGAAGGGCCTTGACCGCGTGGCGCAAACGATCGTAGCCGATGCCGGCATGTTCGGCCGCTTCGCGCAGCGTAACAAGCGTGGCAAAATGGTCGCGGACGTACTGCTCGGCTTTTTGCACATATCGTTCCGTGCCGTGAGTGTTCTCTTCATACCGGGTGCGGGCAAGATGGACCAGGGCGTAAAGGGTCGAAGTGGCCCGCAGGTTGAAGATGGCCTGCTCGGTCGGGTTCAAATCAACCCGGCCTCGCGAGAGAAGACGCATGTCCTCGACCACCGCAGCTTCGCCAACGCGCCCAACCGTGAAACAGTGCCGGGGAACGCCCCGATGTCGTGGAGAGACGGCCAGCGTTACGCAGAGATCCTCGCCCTCGCTGTCCATGACTTGGTCGTGCCGTTGGCCGGGCGCGTAAACCACGACTGAGCCTTCCGAGAAGGCGACATCGCGGTCCTTTTCCAGGCGGGTGATGCCCCGGCCCCGGGGATGATAAACCATCTCGATGGCCGGATGCGAATGCATCGGACAGCAGACGCCCCGTTTCACGAGATGCCGCACGCCGCTGAGATAAGTGAGCGGCGGCGCGTTTTTGTATCGTGAGACAAAACGAGCCCAGAAAGAGAGGCTGTCCATAGCCGCTATTTATAAAAAGGGATCACTTAAAGGCAAGTGGCAAGAATGAGAGAATTCGATTCATGAATTGAAAAAGCCAAAAAATATAAAAAATGGCCAAATATTTGAATGGGTAATTCGGAGTCAATCTCCTTAGCTGTCCTTATGACCAAATTTTCGCATGACGGCGTCCGGCGCTTGGTTTTTCCAGCCAAACAGCAAGTTCTCATCGAGCCGTTCGATCCCGGCAAGCCGGGCAAGGATCAGGTGCTGATTCGCACGCATCTCTCACTCATGAGCACCGGAACCGAGAACATGGTTTTCAACCGTCTTTTCGATCCGGGCACCCATTGGGACAACTGGGTCAAGTATCCCTTTTATCCCGGCTACAGTTCGGTTGGTATAGTTGAAGAAGTCGGCGAGGGAGTGGAGCATCTCCGAAAAGGCCAGCGCGTGGCATTTCGTGCCGGGCATCGCTCGATTGCGGTAGAAGACGCGTCTGGTTGCTTTACCATCCCGGACGGCATCCCGTTCGAGCAGGCAGTCTGGTTCGCCCTGGCTAAAATTGCTTTTCACGGGGCCTTGGCGGCGCGCTATGCGCTGGGTGACAGTGCGCTGATCGTCGGCTCCGGGCCCATCGGCCAGATGTCGCTCCGCTGGGCGCGGGCGGCAGGGTGCACCCCGATCATCGTGGTTGACCCTGCGGTACATCGCCTGCCGCTGGCGGAGGCCGGCGGCGCGAGCGCCGTTGTGACCCGCCCCATCAGCGAGGCACGGGAAGCCGTTCTCGCGGCGGGCGGGGGAAAACCTCCCCGTGTCGTGGTCGACTCGACCGGCAACGCGATGGTCTTTGCAGCCTCACTCAGTCTCGTCGCCGACAGGGGCACAGTCGTCATCATGGGCGATACCGGAGTGCCCACCAAGCAGTCGCTGACTTCCGACGTCATTATGCGCGGCCTCACCATTGTGGGCGCGCACGATGGCCACAATACCCGGGAATGGAATGGCACAACGATTTCGCGGCTTTTCTTCAGCCTTCTCGCCAGCGGACGTTTTCCCATGTCCGGCTTGACTTCGCACGTCTTTGCGCCGGAGCAGACCGCCGAAGCCTACGCCACGGCCAACTGCGACCGCGCCCTGACCATGGGGATCATCTTTGATTGGACCGGTGAGTTGGGAAGCAAAAAATGAAGCCTCTGCGACAGTCGTTCTCCTGGTGGTGTTTCGCCAATCGTGGAATCGATCCCGATGCGCTGCTCGCCGGAGCGGCTCGCCTCGGTTATGAGGGCGTCGATCTTATCGACGAAACCCTCTGGCCTGCGGCGCGACGTCACGGACTGGACATCACGGCCATCGGGGGCCACAGCTCGATTGAAGACGGGCTCAATCGTAGTGAAAACGCGGCTCGAATTCAAAGGGAACTTCGCGACAATATCGCCAAGGCCCATCAGTGGAAAATCCCGGTATTAATCTGCTTTTCGGGTAATCGGTTCAGCGATGCGGATGACGAGGCGGGGCTGGATCAATGCGCGAAGACACTGGCGCGCGTCGCGCCGGAAGCAGCTCAGGCCGGGGTGGTACTGGCGATGGAATTGCTCAACAGCAAGGTCGATCATCGGGGCTATCAATGCGATCACGCGGCGTGGGGCGTCGAGTTGTGCCGCCGGGTCAATTCCCCCGCCGTGAAGTTGCTTTACGACATCTATCACATGCAGATCATGGAGGGCGATATCATCCGTACCATCCAGGCGAACCACGGCTATTTCGCC
>Ga0302319_10004433_pt1 | contig 28841 bp, 19 predicted proteins | sample Bog_T0_2_FD_203319 | JGI IMG/M metagenome (GOLD analysis project Ga0302319, IMG submission 203319) | Peat permafrost microbial communities from Stordalen Mire near Abisko, Sweden - Bog_T0_2 | ecosystem: Environmental > Terrestrial > Soil > Wetlands > Peat | place: Sweden: Abisko, Stordalen Mire... | reverse complement strand
GACTTCGCCGCTGTTGAAACGCATCGCCGCCATTCGCCGCCAGTTCGTGACCACCTTGGGTTATATGCTGCCGCCGGTGCGGGTAACGGACAACTTATCACTCAAGGCGCGCGAATATCTAATCCTCCTCAAAGGCAGTGAAATCGGCCGCTATGAACTATTGCCGGGATGCGAGCTAGCGATTCCGACCAACAAAGCCGATAAGAAGTTTCCAGGCGAAGCGACGCGCGAACCGGCTTTCGGACTGCCGGCGCTCTGGGTACCGTCTGATCAGGTAGACGCGGCGCGCATGGCCGGCTATTCGGTAGTGGATCCGGTGAACGTGATGGGGACGCAATTATCGGAGTTAGTACGGCTCTACGCGGGCGAACTTTTCTCACGGCAGGATGCTAAAACATTCTGCGACCGCGTCGGGCAGGAGAACCCCAAGCTGCTTGAAGATTTGGTCCCGAAACTGCTCTCACTAGGTGCGATACAGAAAGTGCTACAGAATTTGTTGCGGGAACGTGTTTCAATCCGGGATGGCGTATCGATTCTCGAAGCGCTCAGCGAGGCGGCGGTGACCGCTCGCAATCCGGTCCTCCTGACGGAGTATACGCGCCAGGCAATCCGCCGCCAGGTCGTCAAACCGTATTTGAATCCCAAGGGCGAGTTACCCGCTTATTTCCTGGACACTTCCATCGAACAGACGATTGAATCCGCCGTGCAACATAGCGAACAGAACAGCATTCTGGCGCTCGCGCCACAAGTGGTCCGCGACGTAGTTGCACGGTTGGAGCGCAAGATCGAGCGGCGCGAAGCGCCCGTGCTGATCGTCACTTCTTCGGCCGTGCGCTATTTTCTTCGGCAGATAGTCGAAGCGCCGATGCCGAATGTTTTTCCGGTTTCTCATAACGAAGTGCCGGCAGGGGTAAAAATCCTGTCATTAGGAACAATATAAATGCGAATCAAGTCATATTTTGCGGGCTCGGTAGAAGAAGCAATGGAGAAGGCGCGGCGCGAGCTCGGGCCGGACGCCATGCTGATGAACTCAAAGAAGACGGAGATTGAACTCCGCTCGCTGGGGGCATATGAAGTGGTATTCGCCATCGCGCCCGAGGAAGTGCGGCCGCCTGATATCCGGCCCTTCCGCGTCCCATCGGTTACGCCAGCGCCTGCCGTTCGTGCGACTGCGCCAGTTCCGGCTCGGACGCTTGCGGCGACCCCCTCCGCGCGGCTGGTTGACGGCCCGGTGAGCGCGCTGCCAGAGTTTCGCGAAACGGGCAACGATTTAGCGCGAGAACTCGCTGAATTGCGCAAACAGATTGAGACCGTAAAGCGCTCGGTGGACCGGCGTCCGGAGCCCCAAGCCAAAGAACTCGGCACCGATGGCGCCGATCTTCTTGATCGCCTTGCCACTGCGGAATTTTCTTCCGTCATGGCTGGCGAATTAGCCGCTGCTGCGGAGAATATGCGGACCCAACAAGGGCGCACCGAAATGGGAATGGAGGCGGCCTTGCGTGCCGAATGCGAACGCCGTCTGCGATTTAGTCCCTCGCTCGGGCCCGCCGGCGCGGAGCCGCGCGCCGTGCTGCTCGTCGGTCCGGCCGGCGTGGGCAAAACCACAACTTTGGTTAAGCTGGCCTTCCGCTACGGTTTGCGCGACCGCTTGCCTGTGCAAATGTTGTCGCTCGATACTTTGCGCATCGGCGGGTGGGAACAGCTCGCCTGTTACTCCCGCATTGCGGGTATCCCGTGCCAGCCTGTTCATACCCCGGCGGCGCTCGATGCGGCTTTCGCCGAGCACCGTCAAAAGAAATTGCTGCTGATCGACACACCCGGTTTTTCGGCTGCCGAACCGCCGAGTCGCAGTCTCGCTGGTTGGTTGTCTTCCCACCGCCAGTTCGTCGAAGTGCACCTGGTGTTGTCGGCCGCCGCGCAGCCGCGCATCAATCTGTCAATGATAGAGCGCTTTGCGCCCTTTGCACCCGCGAAGCTGCTGTTTACTCATTTAGATGAGGCTGAAACATCGGGTCCGGTGCTCGAAACAGCGCTCCGTGCCGGGTTACCGCTTTCCTTCCTGGCCACCGGACAGCAGGTACCGGAAGATTTGGAAGAGGCATCGCTTGATCGTCTGTTTGCGCCGCTCGCTGCCACAGGGGGCACGGCCGGCAGGCGCATCGCTTCCGCCGCCTAGGCGCGTATGTACGCTTACGAGACACCGGCGCGCACCGAACAGGAACGCGAGGAGCTAATCCTCGAGCATCTCAAGCAGGTGCATTGGATTGCCGCACGGATTCACGAGAAGCTGCCATCCAGCGTCGAGCTCGATGATCTCATTTCGGCCGGGATTGTCGGTCTGTTGGCGGCGGTGGACAACTTCGACCCATCGAAGAACGCCAGTCTTAAAACTTATGCCGAATATAAAATCCGCGGCGCCATCCTCGACAGCATCCGCGGCTTGGACGGCATCCCCACGCATAAGCGCAAGCGCGTCAAAATGGTACAGGAGGCCATGCTCAGCGCTGAGCGCCGCCTGCAGCGCACGCCCGAAGAAGAGGAGATCGCCGCCGAACTCAAAATCTCGCTCGCCGAATACCAGCAATGGGTGGTGGAGCTGCGCGCCGTTTCGCTCGGCAGCCTCGAGGTGGTCGAAGACGGCGAGGACATGAGCCTCTTGAAGTTCATCGGCGACGACGGGCAGGAAACTCCGGAGCGGATTCTCGAGCGTTCCGAGCTCGAGCGTGTCGTAGCCGACGGCATGAAAAAGATGCCCGAGAACGAGCGGCTGGTCTTGAGTTTGTACTACAAGGAAGAACTGAACTTGCGGGAAATCGCTTCCATCATGGATCTGCATATCACCCGCATTTCGCAACTGCGCGCGCAAGGGATTTTGCGTTTGCGTACTTATCTCGAACGCAAATGGCCCAGCGGTCGAAGCGGCTATTAGGACGAAAAACTGAACTTTGAAAACGAAGGAGGCTTAAGAAACATGACCACATCAATTACCCATTCAGTGCCCTTCTGGGTTATGGCGGCGCTGCTGGCAATTGCTTTGCCGCTCGCAGTCTATTACTACCTTGCGCTGAAGGTAGAAATAAGGTTGCTGGCCCGGCGCGTGGTGACGCGCATGGAACTCGATAACCGCTGGAATGACATGGCGGCCGACTTAGAGGCGCTGCGCGAACGGGTGGCTGCGGCTGAGTCGCGCCCGGTACCAGCCGATTGGACCCCGCAATCGGTTAACCTGAACCGCCGGGGACAAATTTTGCGTCTTCATGGCAAGGGCCGTACACCATCGGAGATAGCCGCCGATCTGCAGATTTCGCAAGGCGAGGTAGAACTGGTCGTTAAGGTTCACGATTGGCCTGCCGCAGTCCCGCTCTAGTTTCCCGATGTGCAGCCGATAAGGTACAAAGAGCCTCCTCCAGCGAGCCGGAATGAGCGGTTGCGGAGGGACAGGCGGAATTGGCACAAGCTATGAAGATAACGAATACCAGCATTGAAACGCTTGCCACGGGCGGCGCGGCGGCAGCGGGTGGCGTCGGCGCGAGTCAACACACCTCTGCCGCGGCTCAGAGCAAGAACGACAGCGTAAACGTGTCGAGCGCCAGTGCGCTCTTGAATTTGGCTAAATCGAGCGCGACGGATCGCTCCGCCAAGCTCGCCAGCGTGGCGTCGCTGATTCGCAGCGGCCAGTATTCGACAGACAATGCCAGCGTAAGCCATGCGGTGGTAGAGGGACATCTGCAGTGAGCCAATTTGCCAGCCGGGCGATAGACGCCAGCGCTCGCCTTAACCAGACAGCAAGCCTGCTCGATCAGGCGCTCGGAGATCTCATGGATTTTCGCCAAGCTGCGCCGGGTTTGCGTTGCAGCGCTGCCCTTGCCGAAGCCGCCAACGAGCTGAAAGCTTTGGAACAAATACGGCAGGAGCTTGCCGCCGCCACTCCGTCGGCGGAGCGCGCCGCTCTGCAGCGCAAGCTGAAAAGTTTGCTCCTCCAACTGCGCGGTGTCGAGCGTCTTTTGGCTTCCGCTGGCGATTTTTATCGCGGCTGGTGCGCCGCCGGATACACCGCGACGTCCGATCTCTGCTATTCGGCGAATGGCTACGAATCTCTGAGTGGGTCGAATCAACCCGGGCCAGCGTTGCTCGCCCTGCAGGGTTAGGTGACCAGGTTAATCCATGGCTAGTCTCTTTGCCACTTTAGGAACCGCCGGCAACTCGTTGGACGTCCTCCAACAGGCGATCGGCGTTGTCCAGAACAACGTGACCAACGCCACCACGCCCGGCTACGTCACGCAAACGCTGCAAATCGCCGCCCGGCCCTTTGATGCCGAAGGAAATCTGTGGGGCGGCGTCGAATCCACGGGCGTGCAGAGTTCGCGCGATCAATACGCCGAGCAATCGGTTTGGACCGCCAATCAGCAGTCCGGCTATGCCAGCCAGCAATCGGCCAGCCTCAACCAACTGCAACAAATTTTTGATGTAACGGGACAAAGCGGCATTCCAGGCTCTCTCAGTACTCTTTACTCGGCTTTTTCCGCCTGGAGCACCACCCCGTCCAACGCCACCGCGCAACAATCCGTCATTACCGCCGCGCAAGGCGTCTCGGCGGCCTTTTCCCAAACGTTCAGCCAAGCGCAGCAAATCAACTCCGATAATGACCAGGAACTGGCGTCTTCGGTCAGCCAACTCAATCAATACACCTCACAGATTGCCACGCTCAATGGCGAAATTCGCACCAGTCCGGGCAACGATGCCGGCCTGCAATCTCAGCTATACAACACGCTCGAGGAAGTCTCGAACCTGGCCCCCGTTACGGTCAATATGCAAAGTGACGGCACGGCCACCGTGCTGCTTGGCGGCCAATCGCCGCTCGTGCAAGGCATCACGCAGAATAATATCTCGCTTAACTATACTCAGCCGGCCAATCCCACCTATCCAAACGCCACGCCCAGCGCCCAGTTGCTCACTCCGCAAGGCCAGGATGTTACGTCTTTGGTCACGCAGGGCACCATTGGCGCCGGGCTCACCTTCGCTAATACGACGATGCCGACGCTGCTGGGCAATGGCTCTCAGCAAGGCAGTTTGAATCAGCTAGCCCAGGGAGTCGCCGACACCGTCAACAACCTATTAACCGCCGGGCAAGTCAGCGCCGGTCCACCTCCGGTATCGGGAGTGCCATTATTCACCTATAGCGCGGCTGCGCCAACCGGAATTGCCAGCTCGCTGGCCGTCTCGGCGAACATCACCGGTTCCCAACTCGCGGCCATCGACCCAGGTACCGGTGTGGCCAATGGCAACGCGACTGCGCTGGCCAACCTGGCGACGACCGCGAATGCTAACTTGAATAACCTCAGTTTTAGCCAATATTACGGCGCTGTTGCTGCCAATGTCGGCCAACAGGCCGCGACTGCCACCAGTAACGACACCGCCACGACCGCTGCGCTCAATCAGGCGCAGAGCCTGCGCGCCCAGGTTTCCGGCGTGTCTTTAAACCAGCAGGCCACTCAGCTTTTGCAGTTCCAGGAGTCTTATCAGGCTTCTGCCCAATTGATCACCACAATCAATACCATCACGCAGAGCTTGTTAACGGTGATGCAGCAAGCCACTGGTTAAGAGATTAAAGGAGAAATATGCTCGCCGGCCTAGACGCTTACACTTCAACGTTTCTGAGTGCTTTGAACACCACGGAAAACCGCATTACAACCGCGAACGAACAACTTAGCAGCGGCTACCGCGTGAATCAGCCTTCCGACGATCCGGGCGCTATCGAAGCCATCCTCGGTTATCAGAGCCAGATTGACCAGGTCACGCAGGTTCAAAGCAACTTGGCACAGGCCACCACCATGTCGAACGTCGCCGATTCCGCCCTCTCGTCGGCTAGCACCATGCTTAATCAACTTTCTTCGATTGCCACCGAGGGCGCCAGTTCCACCTCGACCGCGACGCAGAACGCGTCGCTCGGCCAGCAGGTTCAGGGGATAGAGCAGCAACTGGTGTCGCTCGCCAACACCAGCTTTAACGGCAGCTATGTTTTTGGCGGCGACGATCCGACCACGCAGCCGTACACGTTTAATTGGAGCGTGCCGGGTGGTGTGGTACAAAACAACACAGCCGGCGTTACCGTGGCGGTCACCAATAGCGACGGCGATTCGCTGGTGATCCCTCCACAAACAGCCCAGCAAGTGTTTGACGCCCGCAACGCCGATGGATCGGTAGCAGCCAGCAATATTTTTCAAAATGTCTACGCTCTCGGCCAAGCCCTACAGAGCAATAATCAGGCCGGCATACAGGCCGCGGCAAGCTCCATCACGGCTTCCATCGTTCAATTAGGCCAAGCGACCACGACATCCGGCGTTACCCTGAACTGGCTGCAGCAATCCACCACCAGCGCCACTTCTAAGTTGACCGATCTGCAATCACAACTCAGCAACTTACGCGACGCCGATGCCGCCCAAGCCGCGACTGACCTGCAAACGGCCGAGACTGCCCAGCAAGCCGCCATCGCTGCCCACGGTACACTCAGCAACTTGAAATCGCTATTCAGCTATTTCGGCTAGGCACGCGGCACCCTCGTTATATAACTTAGAGGAATGTGTCCTCTTCGCCTGACTGCGATTATTCTGTCCTTCACCTTCTGCCTCCTCGCTCAGACTTCCAAGGAAACAATCCTCCTTTGGCCGGATGGCGCACCCGGCGCGCAAGGCACCACCGAGGCCGATAAGCCTTCGCTGACCCTCTACCCCGCCGCTGGCCCCCTTAAGACTGAGACCGGCGTAATCGTTTGCCCCGGCGGCGGCTATGGCATGTTGGCCATGGACCACGAAGGGGTCCAAATCGCCGCCTGGCTCAACAATCTCGGCATCAGCGCATACATCCTCAAATACCGTCTCGGCCCCAAATACCATTACCCCATCGAACTCTGGGATGCTCAACGCGCTATCCGCTACGTCCGCGTCCACGCGGTCGAATTGGCAATCCGGCCCAACCGCATCGGCATTTGGGGTTTCTCCGCCGGTGGCCACCTCGCCTCCACCGCCGCCACCCATTTCACCGCTCCCGACAGCAGTGCGGACCCCATCGACCGCCAAAGTGCGCGCCCTGATTTTGCCATCCTTTCCTATCCCGTCATCAGCATGCTTGAGCCTTACGTTCACCTAGGCTCTAGACGTAATTTGCTCGGCGACAAGCCAGATCCGGCCATGGTCCAACTGCTCTCAAACGAACTCCAGGTTACCAGCCAAACCCCGCCCACCTTCCTGTTTCACACCACCGAAGATCAGGTGGTTCCCGTGGAAAACAGTATTCTTTTTTATCTCGCATTGCGAAAAGCCGGCGTTCCCGTCGAAATGCATATCTACCAAAAGGGTCCGCATGGTGTCGGTCTCGCGGCGGCGGACCCTATCCTTCGCACTTGGCCCGATCATCTGGCCGCCTGGCTTCAGCTACAAGGTTTTCGCTAGGCCATCAAAATTACATAACTCTTACAGAACGTAAGCAGATTTCCTGATAGCGTGAAATCACGGGGTTTCTATCAGTACCCGTACGGAATTTTTCGTGACAAATAATAAATTTTTTGAAAAATCAGAACGCCTTAACTGGCCGACGACCATCGCCATGGTTGTTTTTCACATCGGTGCCATTGCCGCCCTTTTCTGCTTCACTTGGAAGCTGTTTTTTATAACCGCGGGTCTATATTGGGCCACGATCGGTCTGGGTATCAGCCTCGGATACCATCGCCTCCACACCCATCGTTCCTTTAAGGTGCCTCTCTGGCTGGATTACACCTTTGCCGTTTGCGGTGCTCTCACGCTCGAAGGCGGTCCCATTTCCTGGGTGGCCACTCACCGCATTCATCATCAGCGATCGGACCAAGAGGGCGATCCTCACTCCCCGCGCGATGGCGCCTGGTGGGCTCACGTGGGCTGGCTGCTCTTCGGTGAAGCGAATCACAGCAACACCATGGGTATGGCAAAATATGCACCGGATTTGGCAAAGAAGCCCTTCTACGTTTGGCTGAATAACTGGCACTGGCTCCCTATGGTTGTTCTGGCTGTGATCCTCTATGCGTTCGGCGGGCTGCCACTGGTATTGTGGGGCATCTTCCTGCGCGTCGTTGTGGGCCTGCACGCCACGTGGCTTGTCAACTCCGCTACCCACATGTGGGGCCGCCGCCGTTTCGACACCCGTGACGATTCGCGCAACAACTGGTGGGTCGCTCTCCTTACCTTTGGCGAAGGCTGGCACAACAACCATCACGCGCATCCCACTTCGGCCCGCCACGGTCTTGCCTGGTACGAATTTGATCCCTCCTGGTTACTCCTCAGAGTCATGAGAAGGATCGGTTTGGCCAGTGCGATTCAAGTTGCCAAGGTTGACCGTCCCATGCCCGAACAAAAAGCTGCGTAAGCCTTATTTCAGATGGCCGGCTTGACTCTGTAGTTCCTTGAGCGCATCATCACTGACCGCGCCATGCGTGCGCCAGCGGATTTCCCCGCCGGCGTCCAGCAAAAAAACGTAGGGATCGTCCGCGTCCGTGAACCCGGCCGCCTTCTTCAACTCCGTCTCGCCTTTCACCACTACCAGAAAATGATCCTGCTCGGCCGCCGGCGTCGAGCTTTTCATGGCATGCGTAATCATTCCCCTCACAAAGCGCGGCGCGTCCTCCAGCACCGCCACTTGATAAATGTCAAACCCCTCGCCCAATTGCTTGCGCGCGCGCGTCTGCCACGCCTTCACGCCATTTTGCGAACTCTTGCTGAAGCCCACAATCACAACTGACAGATGACCCTTCAGCGAATCCGGCAGGATCACTTCCTGACCCGTCAAACTTTCGCTCGTGGTCTTCGGTATCCGCTCGCCTAAGGCCGGGGCTAGCGCGAAACAGCAAAAATAGAGAATCGGACAGATCTTTCTCAGCATTTCCTTGAGGGTATCCTTTTTCGTTCGCAAACAAAGCTGTAACTGCGAGAGGAGTTGTTCATCCAATCTGTATGGGCTTTGTACCATCTCATTTTCGCAGCGTAAAACTACTTGCGGCGCTGTGCGTACTTTCCGCAGGGAAGCTGTTTGGGCAACTCAATTTGCAACCAGAGGAAGCTAAACAGCCCGGCACGATCGTCACCTCCAGTTCAAGCACAACCCAAACAGATTCTCCACCAAAGGAAAGCAAAAGGCTTTTTGGAATCGTCCCTAATTATCGAACCTCGCCTACACTCAATCCGTACACGCCGGTCTCGGCAAAAGACAAGTTTACGATTGCCAGTCAAGACGCCTTTGACCGCGGAACTTTCATTCTCTCGGCCGCGTTCGCGGGCGAAGCGCAACTGAGCAATTCAAATAGGTCTTTCGGGCAAGGAGCTGCCGGATATGGCCAATATCTGGCAGCGTCGTTCGGCGATTACGTGATTGGCGACTACATGACGGAAGCCCTTTTCCCTATTTTGTTACATCAGGATCCCAGGTATTTTCGTAAGGGAACCGGTTCTGGCTGGTCACGCTTAGGCTATGCGGCCGGACAGATCATAGTGACTCATAATGACTCAGGCCGAACGGCGTTCAATTACTCAGAAATTATAGGAAATTCCGCAGCCGTGGCCATTTCGAATGGTTACTACGTGGACAACCGCGACGTGTCCGATGCAACCGTCAAACTGATAACACAGTTGAGTGTGGACGCCGCCTCCAACATCTTGAAGGAATTCTGGCCAGACTTGCAACGCAAATTCTCGCACAAACACAAAATTTCGAGCTAGCGCTTGATGCTTCCTTGCGCTTCCACATCGATCTCGACCGTTCTGTTTACTTTGAACAAAAAATTGCTGGGATCTTTCATGCCCCAATCGACATAGGGCAGAATAAACTTGCCCTTTCCGGTGAAAGTTTTTCCAATGACGGTCAGCTGTAGCGGGAGACTGACTTCATGAGTTGCTCCGTGAATCGTCATTTCACCGCTGACGCGTACATCGGAGGCGTTGTCTAGCGCCACGGCACCCTGAAGCTTGGTAAGTTTCAGCCTGATTTCAGGAAACTTATCCGTCTCTAACACTTCCTTTTTCATGCGCTTGTCGCGCGCGCCACTGCCGCTATCGCCGCTTTCTGCCAATACGATAAAGTCCCCCGAAATTTTCCGACTGGCTGGATCAAAGTCCACATGCCCTTGTTTTAGCTGAAAGGTTCCATGAACCGTATGCACGTTGCCTACTAAAACCCAATCGATCCTGCTGGCAGCCGGATCGAAGTCCACCGCCATCTGCGCGAAAACCGCCGGAGCTGATAACAGCCCAGCCAACAGCACTCCAATCGCTCTACTCCCCAAACTGATTAACTCCCCCCTTAAACCGTAATGAAATCCAAGCCAAAACCAAGCAATTGCGACGCCAGTAACCCTAATCGTGGTGTTCCGCCAACGTGAAACTTCACCAACGACTCAAATAGTCCCGGCTGCTTCGCCAAGCCTGCCAGCGCCCTGCGTTGTATTTCGCCGTGCCATTCCATGGTCAGCATCAGCGAAGCCATCATGCGAGGTCTTGCCCCGATTTGTCGGTGGCGCTGGCCGTATTCGCGCAAACCGCCGGTCGGCAGCGCGTGAGCCAGCGCCTCGGCCTGCTGGAATGCCAGACACATCCCTTCACCGGTAATCGCGTCCACCGAACCCGACGCATCGCCTAGCAGCGCCAACCCATCTTTATGCACCCGCTTCAGTTGCCGTGAAATGGACATCGCACCCATCTCATGCGAGCCATGCTCCACGCCTTCCAGACGCTGCTGCAAAGCCGGAAAATCGTTCAGCGCGTCCGTCAGCCGCAATTTTGAATTACGCGAGACGAAAGCAACACAAACCTCATAGCGCGTTACCGGCGTTACGTAGACCTGCCCGCGCGGACCCCAATACAGCTCAATATATTCAGACCAAGGCGTTACGCGATAATGGGTACGGAAGCCATAACGCCGCCGTTCCCATTTGACCTCATCCAGGCCGGCGCTGCTGCGAAGCGCCGACTTTTGACCGTCGGCGCCGACCACCAAACCAGCCCGTAGCAATTCTCCGTTTACCGATAAACCGCCCTCGCAAAGCCGCACATTCTTCGCTCCCCAGATCAACCGGACTCCGGCCGATTCCGCGTGCTTCACCAATAATTCATGCAGATAGGTGCGCCGCATGCCCAATCCGCAGCCGTTCGGAAAATGGCCGGTGACGCTGGAAGCGCCGTCCGTAAACCGAATTCCGCGAAGTCGATAGCCGACACTGCCATCCATTTCAACGCCCAAGCGCCGCAACGCGTCCAGACTATCCGGCATCAACCCTTCGCCGCACGCTTTGTCGATGGGCGGCACCGCGCAGTCAACAACCGTCACCTCGAAGCCTTGAAGGCGTAACGCCAGCGCCGCCGCCAAGCCCGCCGGCCCTCCGCCCGCTATGCAAACATCCTCGACCTTCATCTTCAAACGTTCGACGCTCACGATAGCGGAGCGATTTACAAAAGTTTCTATCGGCGAGATGCCTATTTCTTCAATTGCTCCCAACGATCTAGCAAGGCGTCCATCTCGCGCAAATGCGTCATGGCCACCGCTCGCTGCGGCGCGGTGGGCGCAACGTCGGCATCCTGCAACGCTCCCAGCAGCGTTTCGAGAGCCGTAATCGAACTGGATAGCGTTGCCGGACCGTTTACAGCCAACCTGCCGCCACCACCGAAACGGGCGCCTTGCCGGCCCTCGAGTTCTTCCAACTTGGCATCCAGCGCTTTCGATTTTTCATCCGAAGCGGCTTTCAACTCGGCGCGGCGCGCGCGCAAAGCCCGCAACGCGCTGCTGCCTTTCGCCAGATCGTCATAAAGTCTCTTGGAAAGTTCAAACTGCGCCGTCAAACTCTGCACCGGCGTCTTCACCCGCGGATCCATCCTCACAACCAACGGCTGCTCATACGTCTTGCCTTGTACCGTTAAGCGAGCTAGGTACGTCCCCGGTAAAACCCACGGTGCGTGATTGGCCGGCGGGGTATCTTCGAATACCGCTTGCATCGGCAGTTCATCCGGGTTCGTGGTAATCGGCGCGTAATGCATATCCCAGAGGACTCGATGGAAGCCGGGCTTGGTCGGCAAACGGCGTGGCGCTCGCACCCAATACGTGGGCACTTGCAGCTTTTCCAGATCCACCTTTTCATCGGCTTCATCGCTCGAATACTTGCGGATCACCGTTTTCCCTGAGCGGTCCAAAACTTCCAGCGTTACCGGCGCCGGCGCTTCGCCTTTGAAATAAAAATCGATGACTGCGCCATCGGGCGGATTCTTGCCGGCCGCTTCGTCCGGTGGAATCGGCGTATCGGTGTTCATGTTCCAACGTACCCGCGTAGCGGTTTGCGGTTTAAACAAGACCACCGGATTGCTGCTCGCATCCTTAAGCTGCCGCAGCGGCGTAATGTCGTCCATAATCCAAAAGCCGCGCCCATGTGTGGCGGCAATCAAATCGTCGTCTTTAATAATCACGTCGCGGATCGAAGTGGCGGGCATATTTACCCGCAGTGTTTGCCAATGATCGCCATCGTCGAGCGACACATACACCTCGCGCTCGGTACCCGCAAACAATAGGCCCTTGCGCTTGGGATCTTCTCTCACCACATTCATCGCCGCGCCCTCTGGGATCCCACTCACAATTTCGGTCCACGTTTTGCCGCTGTCGTGGGTGCGCAAAATATGCGGCCGCAGATCGTCCAGCCGGAACGTGTTGATCGCCGCGTACGCCGTATTCTTATCGAAATGGCTGGCGTCAATAATCGAAACTTTCGCGAACGGCGTCAGTTGCGGCGGCGTCACATCTTTCCAATGCAAACCGCCATCGGTTGTCAAATGAATTAGGCCGTCGTCGGTGCCCGCCCACAATCGTCCTAGCTCAAGAGGCGACGGCGCCAGCGCATACACCACGCCGCGCTGCGAAGGCTTGGCGCTTGGCGTATCGCGGTACTTGCCTATACTGGCAGGTACTTCCCACGTTTTGCGCGAAAGATCGGGACTGATTTGCTGCCAGTGATCGCCGCCATCATGCGTTTTCCAAACCGTGTTCGCGGCGAAATAAAGTAGATGTGGATCAATGGGCGAGAAGACCACCGGCGCGGTGCGCAACGCGCGATAATCAGATTCACGCAGCGGTTTCGGCCCCACTTGCGCGGTCTGCCCGGTCCGGCGGTCATAGCGCGTCAGCTTGCCGCCATAAACCAGATCTGGATTGAGCGGATCGGGCGCGGCATAGCCATATTCTTCCAAGCCCACCGGATGCCAATCGCGAAAGGTGATTTCGCCATCGTTGCCGCGGCTGGCCACGCAGGCTGAACCGCTTTCCTGCTGCCCGCCGCATACCCGATATGGATATGCGTTGTCCGCCGCCGCATGGTACATCTGCGATGTCGGCTGGTTATACCAGGAGCTCCAAGTTGACCCGCCATTCACCGTGATGATGGCGCCCTGATCGCTCACAATCAACAGAATGTCGGGATTGTGCGGATTAATCCAGATACTCTGATAATCGTCACCGCCGGGCGCGCCGCGCAGCCCGCTCCAGGTTTTGCCGCCATCGCTTGACTTCCAGGTGACGGTGCTGGCGCTATAAACCACGTCGCCGTTTTGCGGATCGACCGCTGGCACCGGCAAATCGCCGCCGCCAATTCTTTGCGCGGGACGGTCGTCATCAGTGGTCTTTTCCCAATGCTCGCCCGCATCGTTGGAACGGTAAATGCCAACGCCTTTTTGCGTGGCCACCGCTGCATAAACGCGCTGCGGATCACTGGCCGCAATCGCCAAATTTGCCTGGATCACGCCTTCAGGCAAGCCATCCTTGAGCGGCGTCCAGGTGCTGCCGCCATCGGTGGACTTGAAAATTCCGCCGTTGGTTCCGCTCCACTGGCTATTCTCCCAAGGGCCTTGGCGCGCTTCCCACAGGCCGGCGTAACAGATGCGCGGATTTTTCGGATCCATCTCGACATCATTCGCGCCAGTGTTTTCGTCTTTATATAAGACTTTCGTGAACGTCTTGCCGCCATCATTCGATAGAAACACCCCGCGTTCCTCGTTCGGCCCATACGGATGGCCCATGACGGCAACCAGCAGATGATTGGGATCGCTCGGGTCCACCGCGAGATGCGCAATCTGTTGCCCGTCGCGCAGGCCGAGGTGGGTCCAGCTTTCGCCGGCGTTTTCGGATTTGTAAATGCCGTCGCCGGTGGAAAGATCGGGCCGCTGCAAGCCCTCGCCGCTGCCGACGTAAATGATGTTCGGATTGGAAGCCGCGACGGCGATTGCGCCGACGGAACCGCTGGGTTCCAAGTCGAAAAGCGGATTCCAGGTGCGCCCGTAGTCGTTGGTCTTCCAAACTCCGCCATTGACTGCACCAACGTAAAAAACGTTGGGCTGGCTTTGCACGCCGGCGAGGGCGCGCGTTCGTCCGCCGCGGTAAGGGCCGATCGAGCGCCATGCCAGTTCCTGAAATAAAGCCGGGTCAAACGTCTGCGCAGCTGCCTGCGTGACGAGCACGACTGCGGGCAGTGCCAGCCTCAATAAGGTTTTCAATGAAGTTGTCCTCAGTCTCTTAGAGTAGAACGCTGTCGACCAGTTTGTGGGCGCGGTGGGACAGGCCGCTGCGCCACTCCATTGAAAATCATCCCTGAATGCTTGCCCAAGTGGCCGGGGTACGGATAATTGTATAACCCAAGAGGAGCGCGACACAGGCCCTGCAAGCAATCCGCGACCGGCAGTCCGGTCATGGCGCTAACCCTGGCTCCCGCGGCTGGGGAAACTACTTACGGTAGCGGACTGCCGAACGGCAGTTCAATCAACTCCACAGCTCGTTTTGTCGCGGCTCTGGATGGTGCGGTCCGGCGGGCAGCGGGCCGGTCGTCGATTGGAGCAGTGGGCTCATGCGCGTTTCGCCGATATGGGTTTGTATCAACTGCGCGGCACCGTGAAATACGCAGCGCACGCCATACCGGTAGGATCATCGTTAAGCCTTGTGCGGGAAAACTGCAACCACGGTTTGAAAGAGATTCTTTAAAAATGGGCTGGCCAAAGCCAGTAGCGCGCTAAAATCTACCAATGCATAAGTCCGGCATCATCTCCAAGCGCGTGATGCGGCCGCCCGAGGTGCGCGGAGCCAACCGGGCGGCGGTACTTCTACTAATGCAGCGTAGCGACTCTCTCTCGCGCGCGGATGTTGCTCGCCAAAGCGGCTTATCGGAGGGAGCAGTTTCGCGTATCGTGACCGGCCTGATGGAGGATGGTCTCGTCCAGGAAGACGGCGCTGAGAATTCCACGGGCGGTCGTCCCGGCCGGCGTTTGGCCCTGGAGCCGCGGCGTGTCGTGTTTGGGGCGGAAATCCAAAATTGGGAAACGCGCTGCGCGGTGAGCAACATGCGCGGCCGGATCGTGGAAACCCACCGGTTTCGCACTCCTTCCTCCGCCGACCAGACGCTCGACATGATCGCGAGCGAGTTTAAAATTTTTCGCAAGAAGTATGGCGCAGACCGGCTACCTTCCCTTGGCATCTGCGCGCGCGGCATCGTGAATCGCGACACCGGAACCCTGGTGCTTGGCAGCCGCCCGGACTGGCGCAATGTTCCGATCCGCGAATTCCTGGAAGCGCGCCTTGCGGAAAAAGTCATTGTAGAAAACAATGTACGGGCTGCGGCCCTGGCGGAATATACCTATGCCGCAACCGAGATGGCCGGCCGGCGCTGTTTTGTCTTCATAAAAATCGACGAGGGTGTCGGCATGGGCGTTCTCTTTGAGGGCAAGCTTTACCACGGGCCGCATATGGCCGCCGGCGAGTTCGGGCAAATGGTCGTTAGTACTTCTGCAAGCGATAAGCGCCTTGACCGTCCGGGTTGCATGGAAGAGTTGTTGTCCAATCCCGCGATCTGTGGCCGGCATGCGGCCCTCAGCGGCGGTAAGCGCCAATCGAATGCCGGCGACACTTCCGCGCGCGTTCGCCGCATTGCCGACTTGGCCATCAGCCGGGATGCCGTCGCCAACAAAACTATCGAGGAAACCGCGCGCTATTTGGCCATCGGTATTTCGAATCTGGTCTGGTGTCTGGATGCCGATACCATTGTGGTCGACGCAGCTTTCACGGAAGCTTGGGGGCTGATTGAACCGGTACTTTGGCGTCATCTTCCTGAAGAACACGAATTGTTCGGCTCGCGCAATTTGCTTCTGCGGCCCTCCGCGTTGGGCGGCGAAGCGGCTCTTGTTGGCGCGGCTAGCTTGCCGCTCAGCGACATCTTCGATGGCCGGTCTTCATGAGTGAACCCATCAGCCAACCCAAGGGCTCTTTACGCCGTGTTCTTTCGCGCTGGGATTTAGTGCTGTACGGTTTGGTGATTCTAACGCCCACCGCTCCTTACCCGGTGTACGGCATCGTCCAGCAACTCTCCAACGGCCACGCGGCGCTTGCGTATTTGACTGCCATGGCGGCGATGTTGTTTACCGCCGCCAGCTACGGCAAGATGTCGGGCGCATTTCCCGCCGCCGGTTCTACCTACACGTACGCGAGCCAAGGTTTGAATGCGCATGTTGGATTCCTCGCCGGCTGGGCCATGATCCTGGACTATTTCCTCATTCCTCTGTTGAGCATTCTTTACGCCTCTCTCACCGCACATCGCTTGTTGCCCGGCGTGCCCTATGAATTTTGGGCGATCATTTTCACTATCACTCTCACGCTCATCAATATTCCGGGCATTCGGCTGACGGCGCGCGCGGGTGAGGTAATGATGGCCATCATGTCTGTCTGCGCGGTGGCGTTCATCTATCTTGCGGTCCGCTATATTGTTTCTGCTCATGGCCTCGGCGCACTCTTTAATGGGTCAGCGGTTTTTCATCCCAGCACTTTCTCGCTGCGGGCCCTCATGCTCGGCGCGGGCGTCGCAGCCGTGTCCTACATTGGTTTCGATGCCATTTCTACTTTGGCGGAAGATACCGTGAAGCCGGAGCGAGACATCGCCTTCGCCACTATATTGGTCTGCATCATCCAAACCGTGATCTGCGTTTTGACGGTCTATTTGGCGGCGATCGTCTGGCCCGACTATCGCAGCTTTCCCGAGGCGGATACTATTATTCTCGATATCGGAAAGCGCATCGGTGGGCAATGGATGTTCGGTAGCCTCACGTTTGTGCTGCTGGTGGCAGGTCTAGCGAGCGCGTTAACGGGACAAGCGGGCGCTTCGCGTCTGTTATATGGCATGGGACGTGACGGAGTGCTATCGCGCCGCTTCTTCGGCTATATCAGTCCGCGCTTTTCAACTCCAACGCGCGGACTTTATCTGATGGGCGCCGTTTCTTTGCTCGGTTCGTTATTCTTGCGTTTCGAAATCGCCGTTGAGCTGTTGAATTTTGGTGCGTTCGCCGGCTTCATATTGGTGAATCTGAGCGTGATCCGGCACTTCTTTTTCCGCCTTCGTTTGAGAGAAGGTAGCTGCCTGTTCTCGAATTTGATTTTCCCCAGCTTAGGCGCTCTTGTATGCACTTATCTTTGGCTAAGTCTCAGTATGCGCGCAAGAATCGCCGGCTTCATTTGGTTGTTCATTGGCGTCGTCTACCTTTTTCTGCTAACGAAGGGTTTCCGGGTAGCACCTAAGGAATTGAGTTCCTTGAAGGACGCAGCTTAGGCTTTGTTGATCGTGTAAAGTATCCTCATGGTGAAGTGCTTAATCCTGGTGACTGTTGTGTCGCATGCTTTTGCGATCACTCCGGTCAAAACGTATGAAGGCACGATCACCATTCCTACCTACGAGCATTCTGCCCGAGAGATGGAGCCGCCGTTATTCGCCAACTCCGCGGTGGCGGGCATGTATCCGTTTACCACTTTTCTCATGCCATACAGGCCGGGGCCAAACCCAAAGCAGTACCCGGCTATATTTCTTGAAAACGAATATTTGAAGATCACATACATCGGTGAGTTCGGCGGGCGCATCTACTCGGTCTTTGACAAACTGCGCAACCGCGAAATGTTGTATCGCAACGACGTCGTGAAACCCGCGCCGTATAATCCACGCAACAGTTGGCCGCAATCGGGCCTTGAACTCACCGGTCCCCACGACCTGCATATGTTGACGTTGTATTCGGAGCCTTATTGGGCCAATAAAGTGGTCCGGCATGAAGACGGCAGTGTATCGCTGGCGCTGGGTGAGGTAGACCCGGTTTACGGCATGAATGTGGATCTAACGGCAACGCTGCATCCGGGAATCGCTGCCCTGGAAGTTGGCATTTTTTGCTATAACGGCCGCGATGGCCGCAAACCGCAAATGTTGTGGGTGAATACGGCCATCGCCGCTACGCCTAAAACCCGCTTCATCTATCCGATGAGCCGCACGGTTGGACATACAACGGCTGACGTAGCCGATTGGCCGATATACAACGGAATCGACTATAGCTTTGATCGAAACAACACTCATATGCTGGGCGTTTTTGGCATTGATATTTACGACAATTTCCAGGGTGCGTACCAGTTTGACCGCGACTATGGAATATTTCGTTTTGCCGACCGCCGCATCGTGCAAGGTATGAAGCTTTGGACGTTCGGCTACGGCCAAGGCGCGAACACATTCGAGCGTGGCTATACCGATAACGCCGGCCCCTATGTTGAGTTGCAAAGCGGCCGTCATGTTTGGGACGGGCACTATGAGTGGGTAGCTCCTCATACGGTCGAACGCTGGACCGAATGGTGGATCCCCGTTTCCCAGACAGGCGGACTGACTACCTTAACGCGCGACCTCGCTCTCAAGTTGGACGTGAAGGCAGACTCGATTGACCTCGCCCTCGCGGCGACGCGGCTTTTGCCTGCGGCAAAACTGATGGTCACTGGCAAAACCGGGACGCTGCTCGCCACGCAAGTTGATTTCGATCCGGCGAAGCCGTATAAGAAGGAACTCAGCGTAATTCACGACTCTAAAGAAATGAGAGTAACGGTGACAGATTCCGCAGGCCAAGTACTCCTTGACTACCAGCGTCCCGATAGCGATCCCGGCCGAACGGAATACACGCCGTTTACAAAACCTCTGGAGGAGCGGCGCAAGTCTCCGGAGGAGATTTCGGTCGAAGAGTTGACGCTAGCCGCGGAGTTCCGCTTGAAGGAACTCGACGAGACCGGCGCGCGCGCTCTTCTCACTCAGGCTCTGCAACGCGATAGCGGCAATTCTCGCGCTCACATCCTGCTCGGCATTACCGATTTCAACGACGGCCTTTACCTGGACGCCGCCGTGCATTGCAGTGAAGCGATCAAAAGAGATCCCTACGCGGATACCGCTTATTATTACCTCGCCATGAGTCAGTTAGCTCTCGGGAGAGATGCCGAAGCGGAACGCAATCTCTATTTCATCTGGCCCGACAGTGCGCATTATGGCAAGCGTGAATATCAACTGGGCCTGCTAGCGATGCGCCGCGGGGATTCGGAGAACGCCAAGGGCCACTTGAAGAATGCGGTAACGGCGAATGGACAGGATTTGTTGGCGCGGCTCACGTTGGCGGTTCTTTTTCGGGAGGCGGCTAGCACGGCACGAGCGGAAGGCGAGCTACAAGCAGTAGAAGCATTGGACCCTCCCAACCGCATCGTGCAAGCGGAACGCTGGCTGGCGAATCCGGACGGCGCGAATCGCGCGGAGTTGCTGCGCTTATTGGGAGGCCAAACCCAGGAAGCATTGCAGACCGCTTTGTTCTACAGAAATCTGCGGCGCTGGAAAGAGGCCGTGGCTATTATGCAGCTGACTGATGAACACAGCCGCGACCCATGGGGGACTACGCCGGAGTTTTATTACGCTCTGGCGTACTGCGCGCGAAAGTCGGGAGACACACTCGCCGCCGATCAATGGCTGGTAAAGGCGCGTGCCGCCGCGGGTCACGTCGATAGGTTCCCTTATCGGGAGGAGAGCTTGGCGCCTCTGGAGGAAGCTGTAAGGTTGCAACCGAACGACACTACCGCTCGTTTCGATCTTGCCTGCCTGCTCTATTTCCTCGGCAAACCAAAGGAGGCTATTCAGGAATGGGAGGCCGTGACGAGAATCAGTCCCAGTGATTTTTCTTCCCGGCGTGCCCTTGGCATGGCGTACGCGGAACAAGGGTTCCCGTTAGAAAAAGCAGCCGCGCAATTGCAAAAGGCGATTGAGTTTAAGCCATCTCACGTGGCTACTTTTGACGATCTGAGCGCGCTTTACGCGCGTTCCGGCCATTTTGACGACCAAATAGCGCTGCTGAACAGAGCCCAGACGCTTTCGCCGGACAGTGACGAACTTGCCGAAGCTCTTGTGACGGCGTATCTGAACCTCGGCCGCTACGACTCAGCCGAACGCCTGATTCAGACCCATACCTTTTCAACTCACCACCGCAGTTATACTCTGCGTGATGAATATCGGGCAATGCGCTATGGCTTGGGAGGCAAAGCATTCAACAGGCGAGACTTTTCCCGCGCACAGTCACTGTTCGATGAAGCGCTCCAGCCGCCTGTATCTCTCGGCGTCGACACGTTTCAGAACCAAGCTTCGCCCCGTCTCGATTATTATCGAGGGCGCGTGCTGGAAGCACAAGGAAAGACTGCAGAAGCGCACACCGCTTATGAGCGAGCTATTGCTGGGGTGCAACAACTCTCCGGGGATCGCGATAGCTGGAATAGTGAGAACTTCTTCATGGTGCTGGCCCTTGATCGCCTTAAACGGCAAGACGAAGCTTTGAAGCTGGAGCAGCACTTCGTTAAGTTCGCCGAGACCGAAAAGGATTCGCAGAATCCCACACATCGGGCGGAAGCGCGCTATCTTCTCGCGCTCGTGAGTGAACATCACGGTCAAGCAAAAGAAGCCCAGGCGTTGCTCAGCAGTGCGCTCGAAGCTCGCCCCGACCTATTGGCCGCGAGGCTCGAACTGCGGCGAGACACGGTCCAGCCGCCGCTCCCTGGTAAGTGACCATGCTGAGAACTCCTTTCATCGTCTTTCTGCTCGTCTCGCTAGCGGCCTGTGCCCCAGCCGCTGAGTTGATACTGCCCGCGCCTGCCCTCGAGCGTGATCGGCTTGTAACCGTTATTTTTAGAACCCGCCTGCAATCCACCGGCACAGCTCAACTGCACATTACGTGGACAGATTCGTATGGCCGCGACGTGGAGGATCGCACAACCGCCGTGAAATTGACCGACGAGAGTGAAATGCGTTTTACCCTCAATCTCACACGCGCCCTCGCCATGCAAAATGAAATGCGGGTTCATTTTATATTTGACGGGGTCAACAAGAAAGGAGAAAAGGAGCATCGCGATGAAGAGGCTTCTGTCGGATTCATAGCTCGACCGCCTGCGGACAATTGGTGGGACTACAAAATCATCATGTGGCAAGACGGGGACAAGCAGCACTTTGCTCAACTGAAGCAGGTTGGCGTGAATGCTGGTAAGTCAGCCGAGCATGCGATGACTATCCCGGACTCGCTGCTGAGCAACAATCTTCAGTGGTATGTCGAGAACATGGCCACGGATTTTTATTCCGCTTATCACATCTACCGGCCCGACCGCCCCTACAATTACGCCTTTCTCAACGCTAAAGCCGAATATAAGGCGAACCCGGATGGTAAAGACGGCCTGAAGCGCTATCCCAGTTTTGAAGATCCTCATTGGACCGCGAAGATTCATGACCGCTTGGTCGAGTACGCCCGTACCTATTCGCCTTACAAGCCACTCTTCTACAATTTGGCCGATGAATCCGGAATTGCGGAACTGGCGGCGTTCTGGGATTTCGATTTCTCCGATCACTCCCTGGCCGCCATGCGAACGTGGCTCGCCGATCGCTACGGGACCCTCAACAATCTCAACAAGCAGTGGGAAACGAACTTCTCCGTTTGGCAAGATGTCACTCCAGACACAACCCGTGCCGCCATGAAGCGTACGGATGATAACTTCTCGTCATGGGCCGATTTCAAGGAGTGGATGGACCTATCGTTTGAGAATGCGCTGAAACGCGGTGTGGATGCCATTCATTCAGTGGATCCAGCCGCCTTGGTTGGCATTGAAGGCGCTCAAATGCCAGGTTGGGGCGGCTACGATTATTACCGTCTCAGCAATGTTCTGCAGGCAATGGAGCCTTACGATATCGGCAGCAATGTAGAAATCATTCGTTCCTTTAATCCTAAACTCGCGTTCGTAACAACGGCTTTTGCCCAAGGGCCTTGGGAGAAGCAAAGGCTTTGGTACGAGCTTCTGCATGGTGCGCGCGGCCATATTGTTTGGGATGAAAAATCCGACATTGTCAATGCCGATGGAACGCTCGGGCCGCGCGGAAAAGACGTGGAGCCTAATTGGCTCGAATTGCGAAATGGCATTGGCGCTCTGTTGATCAACAGCGTGCGGCAGTCTGATCCGATTGCCATTCATTACTCCCAAGCCAGCATGCGAACAGAGTGGATGCTCAAGCAGCGCGTCCGCGGTGACTCGTGGATGGATCGGATGTCCTGGACCGAGCGGCAAGACAGTGACTTTCTCGCGCTCCGCAATTCGTATTGCCATCTCATTGAAGACACGGGACGCCAGTACAACTTTGTCGCCTACGGCCAAATAGAAAAGGGAGAGTTGTTGCGCGGTGGTTACCGGATATTAATCTTGCCGCACTCCAACTCACTTTCGCAAGCCGAAGCCTTAGCGATTAAAGCTTTCGTCCGCCAAGGTGGGGTGTTGGTCGTCGACGGGGAAGCGGGGACGTTTGACGACCACAGCCGCAAGCTGCCGCAATCCAGCCTGCAGGATCTCTTGGAAGGCTCGAATGGCCAAGGTACGGTTGTGCGATTCAACGCCCTCAAGTATGCGCAACAGCGCATCCTCGGCATGGAAACCGAGCTTCATACTGCGATGCTGGCGATTCTCAAGGGGGCCCAATTGGAGCCGGCATTTGCAGTAACCGATAGTCTGGGTAAACCTGTCGTAGGCTTGGAAACTCACGAATTTCTCAATGGCGGCCTCACCATTATCGGGGTGCTGAGTAACCCGCAAATGCAGATCGATGACTTGGGCGCGCCAAACGCCGCCGGCAACCTCAAATCGCAGCCGAGATTCGAGAAGACTCAGACTATTCGCTTGGCCGCGCCAGGCAAAATGTATGCCTACGATCTTCGCCAGGGGAAAGCCCTCGGCCTCGCCGGTGAAGTGACCGCCACGATTGGACCTTATGAGCCGCTTCTAATCGCCTTCAGCCCAACAGCTATTCCCCCTCTTCGCATCTCGGCACCCGCACGTATTGCGCGCGGCGAAACCGCGACTCTTGGCATTTCGTTGACTGGACATAGCGCCGCTGCCGTTCATATCTTTCACGTGGAAGTCCGAGATCCATCCGGTAAATTCATCGACTATTTCTCAGGCAATCTGAAAGCCATCAACGGAGTGGCCGCCGAAACGCTGCCCATTGCGCTCAACGATACGTCAGGCCAGTGGACAATTCAAGTGACAGACACGCTGAGTGGACAGCGCAAATCGGCCGCATTGGAAGTTTTCTAAGCTCAATTCAAACGCTTCGCCGTCGGGCGTGGATTTTCGTGAATTTTCGTTTGACAAGATCTCAAAAAGTCTGTTATCCTTTTCCCAATTCACGTCTTTTGAGAAAAGGAGTTGGGTGGTGGCGACTTTCTTGTCAAATGTTAGAAAGGCTGTAATCGCGCTTTTAGTTTTGGGTCTTCCGCTCGCCGCTCAAACCGGCCTGGGCATTGTCACGGGCACTGTGCAAGATCCCTCCAAGGCAGCCGTGCCGAAAGCTGGCGTAACTATCACGAATACCGCCACGGGTGTTTCTCGAACCGACGTTGCGAATGAGGTTGGTTTGTATTATTTCGGCAGCATGCCGCCCGGGCCCTATCATTTAACCGTTGAGGCGAAGGGTTTTGCCAAATGGGAAACCGATTTTCAGATTCAAGCGGGCCAGACCGTTTCCATCGATCCCACAATTTCCGTTGGTAACGTTCAGGCCAAAGTAGATGTGGTCGAAGCGGCTTCGCAAGTGGCCACCGAAGGAGCACAGCTGAGTGACGTCAAAACCGCGGACGAGATACACGATCTGCCCTTGAACGGCCGCCAAATCAGCAATCTCTTCAACCTCACGCCCGGTGTGGAAGGCGGCCAAAACACCCAAGGCGCGGGTAGCCCCAGAACCAACGGCATGATGGTAGGCTCCACGGAAATGCTGCTGGACGGTATGTCATACGTCGATCGTTTCGGCGGCGGCATCTCTCGCGTTCAACCTGGGCTCGACACAGTTCAGGAATTCCGTATCGAAACAGCCGGATCGGGTGCCGGCTTCGACCGCCCCGCCACCATCGAGCTCGTAACCCGGAGCGGAACGAATGCCTTCCACGGCGGCTTGTTTGAAACTCTCCGAGACAATTATGGCGGCTTGGTCGCCAGAGCGGTGCAAGATGGCAACACGCCCGCTAAGCTCATCCGCAATGAGTTCGGAGGCTTTGTGGGCGGACCCGTCAAGAAGAACAAGGCGTTCTTCTTTTTTGACGAGGAACTGCTGCGTCAACGGCAAGAAGTGTTCGCGCAAACTGCTGTGCCAACAGCCGCCATGTGGGCCGGCAATTTCAGCAACGAAGTCGATACCAGCGGAGACCAATACACGCTTTACAACCCCTACACCACCACGGCAAATGGCTCCCGGACACCTTTTCCGAATAACACGATCCCTACGAGTCTGCTGAACGCTCAGGTGACGAACACCTTCCAAAGCATCTCCCCCGTTCCCAGTGGGCCGAACGCCAGCGCGAATCCCTGGATCGCCGAGAACTTCCAGACTCACTATCCACAGGACACCAACACAAACTCGATTACCGGGCGCTTCGATCAGACCTTCTCTCCGAAGGACACTCTTTCGGTACGATATACCCAATCCTTGTCCAGCTACCTCCAGGCAGGGGGGCACTATGGATATCCGCAGCCCGGCGTAACCGACGCTACCGGTAGTTCCAGCCAGAAATCCCATGTCTATAACATCACCGCTCACTACACGCACATATTCACGCCGTCTTTGTTGAACGATCTTCAACTGGGGGTCATGCGGTCGGCGAATAACCAAGGCACGGGCGCGGACAACATTAATTGGGATTCGAAACTCGGCCTGCCGAATCCTTTCGGCGCAACGGGCTGGCCAACGGTCTATACAGACGCGTACAACATGTTCTACTACGGCGGCTGGGATTCGGACAACAAGAAAGCGCAGGACCTCACTCACTACCAAATTGACGACAATACCACCTGGGTCAAGGGAAAGCACACCTTTAAATTCGGCTTCAAAGGTAGGTTGGAGCATAACAACGTCAAGGAGCTGCAACAGGCTCAGGGGAGCGAGTATTTCGACAGCGCATGGACTGGTCTCTACGATTCAGCCTCCCAAGCGACCACGGCTTTTACGGGTTCCGGACTGGCGAGTTTGGAAATGGGCTTGCCCGCGTACCTTTCAAATGAATACAACCGCGGGTTCTTCTACCTCCAACAGAAGGAGGTCGGCATGTTTGCGGAAGATACCTGGCGTCTATCACCCAAACTGACTCTAAGTCTGGGACTTCGCTGGGAGTTCTGGACACCCTACACGGAGAAGCAGGACCGTTTGGTTAACCTCGATCTCAACTCACTCAGCCCTACGTCAATGCAAGTGGTGCTGCCTTTCAACACCACGCTGAATTCAATTCCCGGTTTGCCATCGGCCGTGGCCGGCGCTTGGGCGGCGCGCGGTCTTACTGGCGTCTCAGCCAACTCCATCGGCTTCCCCGGCGCTCTCACTCCGAATACCTGGCGGGATTTTTCACCCCACATTGCGGCCGCTTACAGACTCTCGGACAAATGGGTGGTACGCGGAGGCTATGGAATCTATTATTGGCCAATGCCTCTCTCGCAACTTCTGCAAACGATGCGCACCAATCCCCCATTGAACCTTGTTTATCAGAACAGTCTCGATAATGCCAACGGGAATAATGGAGTATACGCACTGACGACTGTTCCAAACTCGAGCGACCTCTTGGGTGCCGGGGGGACCGCCACCGTCAGTCCAGCCGCCGTTTCGAGTTCCGCGCAGCCATTTCTGGCGATGGATACCAATAATTGGCGAGACAATCAAATTCAGGAATGGACCTTTACTATTGAGCGTCAGCTAGCTAAAGATCTAGTCTTGAAGCTTTCCTACACCGGCAACCACGGCAGCAATCTCGAGCAGAATTGGGATGTGAATGCGCCTTTATCGCGCTTCAACTATCAGGCGCAAACCGGACAACTGGCGCCCACGCTCGCGTATCAACGGCAACTGGATCCGAATTGGACTTTGATCGGCGCCGATGGCGTGCTCGAACACAACGGCTATTCCAACACCAACTCGGTACAAGCGGCGGTGAATAAAAGATTCTCCAATGGGCTCTCTTTCCAGTTGTTCTACACCTTTGCCCACGCCATGACCACAAACGACGCCGGCGGATTTACCTATGGCGGTTCTGGAGGTATCAACGCAGCGTCGACAGGCAGTGGCAATCAAGGGGGCGGCACTTCGGGTTCGGTACCCGCCAATGCTGAGATAGTTGGCGATCCAAACTTGACGGCCGGCCAAAGGCTCCGCTTGCTCTACACGAATTCGAGCCAAGTCCCGCCGCAACGAGTTACTTGGACCGGCATTTATCAGTTGCCTTTCGGCAAGGGCAAGAAGTTCCTCGGCAACAGCAGTCGGGGAATGGATCTGCTCGCGGGAGGTTGGCAAGTAGCCTTCAGTGGCACTTGGGACGGTGGCTTCTGGATGGGAAACAGCTCCTCCGAATATCAGTTCGGCAATCCGGCGCTCAGTTCCGGCAAGCGGCTACATTTAAGCATTTTTGGCCAGAACCAGTTGCTATGGTTCGCTGGAGATTTTGATCCAACTCAGGCGAGTAACGTCAGTCTTACTTCGCTCGAAGCGCTTGTTCCGGTTTCGCGTGGATCGAGGTTCATCCACCCGCTCGGAGCGAACTTCGATAACACCGTGCCGCAAACTTTGGCGGATGGAACCCTGAGTGAGACGGTGATTACCGACAACGTTAGTTGGAACGCCCGCAACTTTATGCTTGGCCCTCCTGGCTGGGACCAAGATATTTCGGCGTTCAAATATTTCAACATCACCGAGCGATTGAGGCTGCGCATGAGCGCCGATTTCTTCAACGTCTTCAATCACCCTCTTTTGAACAATCCGAACCCAACCACCGGGTTGATTAACCTGAGTTCCCAGCCCAATAGTCCGCGTATTATTCAGCTTGGCGCTCGAATGGAATTCTGATCGGACGCTAGGATGGAAGTTGCGGCTGCATATACTTTTCTTGTACAGTGCGCTTTGCGCCATCCTTTGGACCGCCTCGCTGGGGGCGCGGGCTATCTCATCGGCCCAAGTCATTAGGCTCGACGACCAACTTTCGCAGGCTAGCGTCAAGGCATCGGCGGCCGCCAGTAGTGCTCTTTCAGCCGAGCCCATCGTCTGGCAGAATTTCTTTTCGACCTCTGATATCTCCTGGCAATTGGTTCGAGGCCGCATTGGAGTTCGCAATGGAGATCTGATTGTGCAAGGCGGTGGTTCTACTCCCGTAATCCTTGCGCCCAAACAACCCGCTGTTGATTGGAGCCTTTATCAGGCCGTCGAAATCAGGATGTCCGCTCAGGGCGGACGTGATGTAAAGATAAAAATCGGCGATTTCGAAGCTGTTCAGAAGCTTGGGCCTGTCGGTCAATATAACGTTTATCGTTTTGACGTGAATATAGACGCGCCGAAGGGAAGCCGTCTGCTAGGCATAATGCCGACCGACAGCCTGGGGGAACTCGTTGCAATCCGCTCCATCAAACTCATTCCAAAGAAAGCAAAATTTAGTAGTCCCGCAGGGCACGATTTCCTTGGCAAGAGAGACGAGTACCGAAATGCGCTTTACGTGCGCTCGCCTTCCAGTTTGATATTTTCAGTAACTCTTCCCCTGAACGCTCATTTGCACTTTGGAATAGGAGCTACCTCGATAGATTCTCCCGTTAAATTCCGAGTCTCGATCGAAGGCAGTTCAAATGACCTCTTTTCCGAGGTCTTCAAAGACACTGAACACTGGCAGGACGCGGATCTCGACCTATCGCGCTGGAGCGGTCAAACCGTCAAGCTTCAGTTCCGCACGGATTCCGAAAAGGCAGGCAATGTATCTCTGTGGGCGAATCCATTAATAACCACTACCGTCAAAAAGCCGCGCCCGAATATTCTCATCTACACGATTGATACGTTGCGGGCCGATCATGCCAGTGTTTGCGGCTACACTCGCGACACCACGCCGTTTCTGAGCAAGCTTGGCGCTACCGGCATCGTCTTTGACGATTGCCAGGCTCAAGCCACTTGGACGAAGTCCTCCATCGCATCGCTTATGACTTCGCTCTACTCCTTCACACATGGCATCATTTCCGATGCCGATACCATTCCGCAAGGAGCGAATACGCTAGCGGAGCAACTCCGCAACTCCGGCTATGTAACGGCCAGCATTGTCTCCACGCCCTACGTAGGAAGAGCGACTGGCCTCGAGAAAGGGTTCGATTACCTGTTGGAATACCCGATTGTAACGCGTGAGGTCAATGCGCAAAGCGATCGCTCCACCGATTCGATGGCGCTCAATCGTGTTGCTTTTCCTTGGCTTGAGAAACACCACGACGAACCATTTTTCCTCTATCTCCACGCGACCGACCCCCATGCTCCTTACGATCCGCCTCCGCCCTTTGATGGAGCATTTGCGAATCCAGCGGAAACGGCACTTTTCGAAAAGAACTACGCCGGTTTTCGGACCATGCATGCTTACGGTGGAGGCGCCGTCATCACTCCACAGATATGCCAGCGCGCCGGC
>Ga0302319_10004429_pt1 | contig 28856 bp, 20 predicted proteins | sample Bog_T0_2_FD_203319 | JGI IMG/M metagenome (GOLD analysis project Ga0302319, IMG submission 203319) | Peat permafrost microbial communities from Stordalen Mire near Abisko, Sweden - Bog_T0_2 | ecosystem: Environmental > Terrestrial > Soil > Wetlands > Peat | place: Sweden: Abisko, Stordalen Mire... | reverse complement strand
TAATGATGTCTTCGGTCTGCACCTTGCGCTTGAAACGGCGCAACGCGTTCTCGAGCGTTTCCCCTTCCTGCAATCTGACTTCAGCCAATGAAATACACCTCCTCACCGATCGGAAATTTGCACCGGATGCCTTGCGGCAAAGGTGCTGATATCATATCTTTTGCGCGTTCAGACGCGAGCCTGAACAGCAATCTATAAGCGTAACACACATGTAATAACCCCTACTTTACACAGCCCAACGCCCCGTTCGCGGACAGCCGTGCGAAGTCAAATTCAGGAAAGAAACAGGAGAACCTCATTTTGTCCAGCATCGTCAGAGTCAGCGGAATCGAAATTCTGGATTCCCGTGGCAACCCCACCGTTGAAGCCGAAGTATTTCTCGCCGATGGCAGCGTCGGCCGCGCCGCCGTTCCCTCCGGCGCCTCCACGGGCGAACACGAAGCCTGCGAATTGCGCGACGAAGATAAGTCCCGCTATCTCGGCAAAGGCTGCACGAAAGCCGTCGCCAACATCAACGGCCCCATCGCGAAGGCGCTGCAGGGCCACGACGCTACTCTTCAGGCAGTCATCGACGGCATCATGATCCACCTCGATGGCACGCCGAACAAGTCGAGCCTGGGCGCAAACGCCATCCTCGCCGTTTCCATGGCCGCTGCGCGCGCGGCCGCCGCTTCGCACAGAACCCCGCTCTATCGTTATCTCGGCGGCGTGAACGCCTGCACACTTCCGGTGCCCATGATGAACATCATCAATGGCGGCGCACATGCCGATAGCTCCGTCGATATGCAGGAATTCATGGTTGTGCCTTATGGCGCGAGCAAGTTTTCCGAAGCTCTGCGCATGGGCGTCGAAGTATTTCACACGCTCAAAGGCGTGTTGAAGAAGAAGGGCTACTCCACCGCTGTTGGCGACGAAGGCGGCTTCGCGCCCAGCCTGAAGTCGAATGACGAAGCGATCGAAGTGGTGCTGGAAGCGATCACCAAAGCCGGCTACAAACCGGGTGAACAGATCGGCATCGCGCTCGATCCTGCCGCCAGCGAATTCTTCAAAGACGGCAAGTATATTTTCAAGAAGTCGGATAAGAGCGAACGTACCAGTGAGCAGATGGTGGATTACTACGCCAATTGGCGCCGACAGTATCCGATCGTGTCGCTCGAAGACGGCCTGGCCGAAGACGACTGGGAAGGCTGGAAGCTCCTGACCGACCGGATGGGCAAAGACACGCAACTGGTGGGCGACGACCTTTTCGTGACGAACAGCGAACGCCTGCAGCGCGGCATCGATATGGGAGTGGGGAATTCGATTCTCATCAAGGTCAACCAGATCGGCACGCTGACCGAAACGCTCGATTGCATGCAACTGGCGGCGAAGAACGGTTACACGGCCGTGGTTTCGCATCGCTCGGGTGAGACGGAAGATCCGTTTATTGCGGATCTCGTTGTGGCAACCAACGCCGGACAGATCAAGACCGGATCGGCCAGCCGCACGGATCGCATCGCGAAGTACAATCAGTTGCTCCGCATTGAGGAGCGCCTGGGTGTGGCCGCGAAGTTCCCTGGCCGTAAAGCGTTTCGCCAGTAGTCACGCGCAATCCTCTTAAACGCCAATGTCCCGAAACAAACCATGTCTCGAAACAAACCATTGATCCTCACGATTCTCGACGGCTGGGGCTTTTCCCCCGCCGTCGAGGGCAATGCTATTGCGGCGGCGCGCAAGCCCACTTACGACATGCTGCTGCGCGATTTCCCGAATACTCTGGTGCAGACTTCCGGACCGTCCGTGGGACTGCCGGAAGGCCAGATGGGTAATAGCGAAGTCGGCCATCTGAACATCGGCGCGGGCCGCGTCGTCCACATGGACGTCACGCGTATCGATCTGATGATTGCGTCGGGAACGTTTTTCTCCGAGCCGCTGCTGGTGGACGTGATGAAGTACGCGCGCGAAGGCCGCCGCCTGCACGTGATGGGACTTTGCAGCGATGGCGGGGTGCACTCTCTGCTTACACATCTCTACGCCGTCATCAAAATGGCGAAGCTGCAGGGCGTGACCGAATTGTTTGTCCATTGCTTCATGGATGGCCGCGATACGCCGCCCGAAAGCGGGCTGGGATTTCTTCGCGAGATTCAGAAGAACCTGCGCGAAATCGGTCTTGGCAAGGTCGCCTCGGTGGAAGGCCGCTACTACGCGATGGATCGCGACAAGCGCTGGGAGCGCATCGAAAAGGCGTTTGGCGCGATGGTGCTGGGCAGCGGCGAACGGGTGCAGGATCCGGAAGCCGCGATGCTTCGCTCTTACGAAAAAGGCATCACCGACGAGTTCATCGAGCCGATGACGATCGTGGATGCGCGCAACGAACCGGTGGGGCTGATTCGCGAAAACGACGCCTGCTTCTTCTTCAACTATCGCGCCGATCGCGGCCGCGAAATGACGGAAGCGCTGACCAGCGAAACGCTGCTGTTACCGTCGCGCACCCTGGTGCCGAAGAATCTGAAGTTCGCCACCATGACGCAATACGATAAGTCGCTCGGCGTGCCTTTCGTGTTGACGCGCGAGCCTTTGCAGAACATTCTCGGCTATGTTTGCGGCGAGCTGCACTGGAAGAATCTGCGCGTCGCGGAAACCGAAAAATACGCGCACGTGACGTATTTTTTCAACGGCGGCATCGAAAAGCCTTTCCCCGGCGAAGAGCGCGAGATGGTGGCATCGGCGAAGGTGGCAACTTACGATCTGAAGCCCGAAATGAGCGCGCAGGGCGTTACCGACATCGTGCTCGACGCGATGGGCCGCAAGGATTTCGACGTCATTGTGATGAACTTCGCGAATGCCGATATGGTGGGTCACTCCGGCAAGATGGAGCCGACGGTTCGCGCTGTGGAAGCCGTCGACGCGTGCCTTGGCCAGATCTGGCAGCGCCTCAAGGAAAAGAACGGGCGCTGGATTATCACGGCCGATCACGGCAATGCCGAGACGATGATCGATCCGATCACGAAGGGTCCGCACACGTATCACACGACGAATCCGGTGCCGCTGATTCTGGTGGACGATTCCGGCGATAAGCTGCGTCACGGCGGATCTTTGCAGGACATCGCGCCGACGCTGCTCGGTGTGCTCGGTGAAGGCCAGCCGCGCGAAATGACCGGTCGCGATCTGCGCCTGGCGTAAGTTAGCCTCGTGTAATCTCACTTCGCACGAGCGGATTCAAGCTGACTGATGCGGCTCAGTTCCTTTTCAATCTGATCGCGCTCCGGAACGTTCGGAGAAAGCTCAAGGTATCGCAGCAAATGCCGCTTCGCCTCGGCGTTGTTGCCGGTTGCGAGCAGCGTCATGCCCAACACATAGTTGATTCGCGCCTGCGCTCCGGTATCGCCGAAGCGCAGCGCAGCGCGAGCCGAGCTTTCGGCCACCGCATAACGTTTCAGCATCAGATTCACGACCGCGTCGGAGTAACACGCACGATAGGAACCGCCCGGATCGAGGCGTATGGACTCATCCAGATAACGCGCCGCCGAGACGAGGTCTTTTTGTCCGGCAGCGAGCAGGCCGAGTTCTTCCGGTGGCGCCGCTAACTGCGGATCGAGCTGAGCGGCGCGAAGAAATGCGTCGCGCGCGGTATCGATGGAACCTGTCTCCACGCGCGCACGGCCCAGATTCAGCCACGATTCCGCGTAGTCCGGATAGATCTTATTCGCGCTTTCAAAATCCTTCGCGGCATCGGCGAATTTCCCCTGTTGCAATGAATGGACGCCCCGATCGAACAGCTTCACCGCGCCGGGTGGCGCCTTCAAAGATGTCGCGCTGACCGTTCTGCCCGTTCGTTCTTTGTTTCGATCCTGGGCGTTGCCGCTGGCATTTCGGCTGATGGCCAGTGCGCCGATATTGACGACGCCGGAGGAGGAACGGACGGGAAAGCGGAGTGAACTGGAGTCCCATCCGAAGGCGGTGGCATGAACGGTGCAGAGACTATTGGCAGCGAGCGCCTGAGCATCCGGCGTCAGCGTAAAACGGAACTGGCCGCTCAGACTGGCGCCACCGCCATCTGTGAAATTGCCGTGGCAATCGACGGCAATGCGCAGATCGGAAGGCAGCGCAGCGTCATCGCCTGAAGTAGCGCGTTCGACCGAGCCGGTGACGATGATAGTGGAAGGCCCTGGGCCGGCGCCGGAATCGCCGCCCTGCACCGTTTCCTGAGCGCAGACGGCGGAGGTCGCGGCAACCGCAACGGCGAACAAGCGAACGGCAAACGGGGACGGGCTCATGCTAAGACCTGGACTCTGAGGAATAGTATGGAACAAATTGCAGCCGGGTGCGCGCACTAAACTGGAAGAGCGTGGTCCGGTCTTGACAGCGAGTAACGAAAAAGAAGTGTCCGCCAGCAGGCAGGCAGCGGGCGGAGCTGTGTTCAACGTTTTGCTGACGATCAGCTTCTGCCATTTGCTGAACGACGTAGTGCAGTCGATGCTGCCCGCGATCTACCCCGTCATCAAGACGACCTACCATCTGGATTTCGGCCAGATAGGACTCATTACGCTGGCCAATCAGCTGACGGCGTCGCTACTGCAACCGGTGGTGGGGCATGCGATGGATCGCAAGCCCGCGCCGTATTCGCTGGTGTGGGGCATGGTGAGTTTGCTCTGCGGGTTGCTGGTGCTTGCCTTCGCGCCGCACTACTGGTGGGTGCTGGTGGCGGCGGGACTGGTGGGGATCGGGTCGGCCATATTCCATCCGGAATCGTCGCGGGTGGCGCGCATGGCGTCGGGCGGGCGACACGGGCTGGCGCAGTCGCTGTTTCAGGTGGGAGGCAATGCGGGGCAGGCGCTGGGGCCATTGTTCGCGGGCTTCATTGTGGCGCAGAGCAAGCTGGCGTGGTTTGCGCTGGTGCCACTGACGGGCATGGTGCTGCAATTTAAGATCGGCAGCTGGTACAAGGCGCGGCTGGTGAATCGCGGCCATGCTCAGGACAAGCATGTGAATGCGCACCACGGGCTGCCATCGTCGAAGATTCGTGCGTCCATCGTAGTGCTGCTGGCGCTGATGTTCTCCAAGTTTTTCTATCTGGCGAGCATTGGCAGCTACTACACTTTCTATCTGATCGGCAAGTTTAATCTCTCGGTGCGCCATGCGCAGTATTGTCTGTTCGTGTTTCTGGCATCGGTGGCGGCGGGGACGATTATTGGCGGGCCGATTGGCGACCGCATCGGGCGCAAGCTGGTGATCTGGTGTTCGATTCTTGGCGTGCTGCCGTTTTCGCTGCTGCTGCCGCATGCGAGTTTGCCATGGACGATTGTGCTGAGCGTGCCGATCGGCGTAATTCTGGCATCGGCATTTCCGGCGATTATCGTATATGCGCAGGAGCTGTTGCCTGGGCGCGTGGGGCTGGTTTCAGGCTTGTTTTTCGGCTTTGCGTTTGGCATGGGCGGCATCGGCGCCGCGGTGCTGGGGCAACTGGCGGACAGGACCAGCATTGCGTTCGTTTATCAGGTGTGCGCGTTTCTGCCGGCTATCGGATTGTTGACGGCGCTCCTGCCCAATCTGGATCGCCGAAAGGTATGAGCCGGAAGACGCAGCTCTGCGCTCTGTTGCTGGCTGCGCCGCTGCTCTTTGCGCAAGGCGATATGAGTAATATGCCTGGCATGGCGAATATGCCGGGAATGCAGCACGACGAGGCGCCGATGCAGGCTTCGGGCACCAGTTTCAATCCGGCGTCATCGCCGATGGATATGGCGAATTTCAGTGCGGGCGGCTGGAATTTCATGGTCCACGGGGTCGTCTTCGTGGCGGATACGCAGCAATCCGGACCGCGCGGCGGCGATAAATTTTTCTCGCCGAACTGGTTCATGGGCGAAGCGTCGCATAAGCTGGGCGGCGGCACTTTCCTGTTCAGTTCGATGCTCAGTCTGGACCCTGCGGGCATCACCGACGGGAGATATCCGGAGCTTTTCCAGACGGGTGAAACGTGGAAAGGTCAGCCGATAGCAGATGGCCAGCATCCACATAATTTCTTCATGGAACTGGCGCTCGAATATACGCATCCGCTGGGACATGGGACTAAGCTGACGCTTTATGTTGCGCCTGTGGGCGATCCGGCGCTCGGTCCGGTGGCGTTTCCGCATCGCGTTTCCGCCGCGGAGTTGCCGCAGGCAACACTCGCGCATCATTTGCAGGATTCGACGCATATTTCCGATGACGTGGTGACGGCGGGCGTTACACACGGCATGTTCGGTCTGGAGGCCAGCGGCTTTCACGGCGCGGAACCGGGAGAAAACCGATGGATCATTTCTCAGGGCGCAATCGATTCTTATTCCGCGCGATTCACGGTGACGCCCGATGCCAACTGGACCGGGCAGGTTTCAGCGGGGCGGCTGACTCGTCCGGAAGCCCTGGAGGCTGGCGATCAGGTTCGTTCGACTGCGTCAGTTACGTACAACAAGCCGTATGCGCACGGCAACTGGGCGTCGAGTGCGATCTGGGGCCGCGTTCACAAGACTGATGGCGGCGCGAATCTGAATGGATATGGCGTGGAATCGGTGGCGCGGTTTATCGATAAGAACTACGTGACCGGGCGGATTGAGCTGGTGGATAAAGACGAATTGTCTGTGCCTGGCAGTTTTCGAATTGCGGCGTTTACGGGCGGATATACTCGCGATTTCTATTTGATTCCGCGAATCGCCACGGGCTTGGGGGCCAACTTCACCACGTACAGTATGCCGGAGGACCTGCACGTTTATTACGGCAGGCGGCCTGTGGCTGTGCTGCTTTTCCTGCGGCTGCGGCTGCGTATGTAGCATCATCAAGGTATGAGTTCTCACGTGGAATTGAAAGTGGATGGCATGACCTGCCAGGGCTGTGTCCGCAGCGTGACGAAGAAGCTATCGGGCGTGGCCGGCGTTTCAAGCGCAGCGGTGGATCTGGCGGCGGCCAAGGCGACGGTGGAATACGACGCTTCGTCCGCGAGAGTGGAAGATCTGATTGCCGCGGTGGAGCAGATTGGTTTTCACGCGAGTATTAGTTGAAACACATTGAGGAAGTCGAGTTGCCGATCGGCGGGATGACTTGCACAGCGTGCGCCCGCACGGTGGAGAAGCAACTCGGCAGCACGGCGGGCGTCATAGCGGCCAGCGTGAACTTCGCCACTCGCATCGCGTCGGTGCGGTATGACGCGGATCGGGTTCGCGTGGAAAACCTGGTGGCTGCGGTGGAAAGCGTCGGATATGAAGTACCCGCCGGTCCGCAGGAGCTGGCGGAACAGGCGGAGGCGCGCGATCTGCGCCGGCGTCTGGTGGTTGGCGCTCTGTTCGCGCTGCCGGTGTTCGTGCTGGGCATGACGGAGCACCTGCCCATCGTGCAGTTATTTCTCGCGCTGCCGGTGCTCGGGTATTCCGGGCGTCCATTTTTTCGCGATGCGTGGATGGCGCTGCGGCATGGCTCCGCCAACATGAATACGCTGATCGCGCTGGGCACGGGCACGGCTTTTCTTTATTCGGCGTGGGTGGTGATTGCGGGCGGCATGGGCGTTTACTTCGAAGCGTCCGCGGTGATAATCGTGCTGGTGCTGCTGGGGAGAATGCTGGAAGCGCGGGCGCGCGGACGAGCCTCCGATGCGATTCGAAAGCTGATGAATCTGCAACCGGCCGTGGCTCGCGTGGTGCGCAAGGGGCAGGAAACCGAGATTCCGCTGGCTGAACTTGTGGTGGGCGATCAGGTGATCGTTCGGCCCGGCGACCGCGTTCCCGTGGATGGCGTGGTGCGCGAGGGCGCGAGTGAGATCGACGAATCGATGCTGACGGGTGAGAGCCTGCCGGTGGCGAAATCGCCGGGGTCCCAGGTTTCCGGCGGGACGGTCAATGGCGCGGGTGCGTTCCGGTTCGAAGCGGTCAAGATCGGTCGGGATACGGCGCTGGCGCGCATTGTGGAACTGGTGAAACATGCGCAGGGATCGCGTGCGCCGGTGTCGCGCATGGCCGATGTGGTCAGTGGCTATTTCACCGTGGTAGTGCTGGCGATTGCCCTTGTCACGTTCGCGGTGTGGCTGGTGTTTGCGCCGATCGGCAAAGCGGTGGAGAATGCCGTTGCGGTGCTGATTGTCGCCTGCCCTTGTGCGATGGGGCTGGCGACGCCAACCGCGATCATGGCCGGAACGGGGCGCGGCGCGGGGCGCGGAATTTTGTTCAAGGGCGGCGAAGCGCTGGAGGCTGCGGCACGCGTGAATACGGTGGTGCTGGATAAGACCGGCACAATCACGACCGGCAAGCCGCACGTCACGGCCGTACATGCGCTGAATGGATTTTCCGAAACCGACATTGTAGCGCTGGCGGCGGCGGTGGAGCAGTGGAGCGAACACCCTGTGGCGCATGCCATTCTCGCGCGCGCGGGAAGCGGCAAGCCGGAAGCTTCCACAGCATTTCGCGCGATTCCCGGGCGCGGGGCGGAGGCTGTGGTTGGATCGCGAACGGTGCTGGTGGGACGCGGCGAAGCGGGTGCGATCGCGATCGATGTGAATGGCGCGCGCGCGGGCGAACTGGAGATTGCCGATGAGGTAAAGCCGGGCGCGCGCGATGCTGTCAGTGCGCTGCACGCGATGGGGATTGAGGTGTGGATGATTACCGGCGATCATGAGCGCGTGGCCCTGGCGGTGGCGCGAGAGACCGGCATCGATGTATCGCGCGTGCTGGCTGGCGTGCTGCCGGAGCGCAAGCAGACGGAGGTGGCGCGTTTGCGAGCGGAAGGGCGGCGCGTGGCGATGGTGGGCGACGGGATTAACGATGCGCCTGCGCTGGCGTCGGCCGATGTGGGGATTGCGATCGGCACGGGCACCGATATCGCGATCGAAGCGGGCGGCATTATTCTGATGCGCGGCGATCCGCGTGGGGTAGCGGAAGCGCTGGGGCTGGCGCGGCAGACGCTGCGGGTGATCCGGCAGAATTTGTTCTGGGCGTTTGGGTATAACGCGGTAGGAATTCCGCTGGCCGCGGGGGTGTTGTATCACTGGACCGGGTGGATGCTTTCCCCCATGATCGCTTCGGCGGCGATGGCGCTTTCCAGCGTTTCCGTGGTGATGAATAGTTTGCGTTTGCGCGGCCCTATTCCACGTTGAACTCGTACGATTCGTGCGCCGGCCCCTCATTCCCCGCTCTTTGGTCCGCATCGTCCAGCGCGGCCACATATTCACCTCGCGCCAGAACCACGGCGGGCACACTGACCGTAACAACCACGCTGCCGTCCGCGCCATCGCGACGCGAACCGTAGCCGCTCCAGACCGTCACTCTCTCCGGCGTTTCGAGCGAAACCCGGTACCGCTGCACCACGCTGCCGCCTCCGATCCCGAACTCCAGTTCGATCATCCCCTCGCCCGCCGGTATCCGCAACGCCGTTTGCCCCGCGCCGCGCTCCCGCACCTGACCTGGCAGCAGAGTAAATGAAGCCAGTATCCGATCGGCCCTCGCGGTTTTCAGCGCCTGTTCCAGCCGCGCCTGTTCCGCGCGCAGCGAGCCAACCACCTGGGCTGCGTCGTTCAATTTTCGATTTTGCAGCACCAGCGCAAACGCCAGAGCCGCCACTAAGCCGCAGGCAAAGACCATCCGCCACCCGGCAAACCAGTTCCTTTGCGCTCGCTCCGTCCGAAGAGATTCGCCCGGCGCAACTGCGCTGACGACGCTTCTGACGGCCGATACCACGGCAACCCTGTCGCGCAGCGCCGGCGTGGAGTTGTACTTGACTTCGAAATCTGCGCGATCCTTCGGCGTCAGCCGGTCTCTCAGGTAATTGCAAATTAATTCTTCTTCAATTGCGCCAACGAATTCGAAAAATCCATCGTCGCCGAGCAAACGCAACTCCGCCGCGTCCCGTTCCGGCTCATCCAGGCGGCCCAGTAAATAGGCAGTTGCCAGCGTTTCGTCCTGTGCGCTAAATGACACCCGGCATACTCCTGCCACACAAGGTAAATGCTGAATATATCCACATCATTTCACGGCTTCTTCCGCCGGATTGTCGGTTGTTTCACAAATCCGGCCTTTCCGGCGAACCTGCGCAGATTCGTCATTGTTCTGTGAATACGTATTCTCAATGCGTTGCGGCTGATATCCAGGTGGCTTTCGAGGTGGTCTTCGTCGTCGGCGTAAAACATCTCGATCAGTCGCCTCTCCGCCGGTTCCAGATTCTTCAGCAGCGCCTCCAGAATCGCCATCCGCTCCTTACTCAGCAGCAACGCCTCCGGATCCAGGGCTCCCGGACCCTCGGCGACCGGATCGTGATCCGGATCCAGCTGCGCGAACCTGGCGGACGCCCGCCGGTGTTCCTGCAGTACTTTTCGCGCGATCCCGTGTGCATACTGGACAATATCCGACTGCGTCGCGAACTTCTCGCCCTTTTCCCGCATCGCCGATTGCTTCGCGCTCAGCCGGTTCAGGACTTCCTGCGCCAGATCGTCGGGTTCTGTGGCCCCCCGGTGCACAAAAACGGCGACCAGCTTCTCGCGCAGCCGCCCCGCGTCGTCTTCCGGAAGCCTCGCGTTGTCGCCGGCGGCCGGGTCGGGAGACGACGCGGTCCCCGGACTCACAGCTCGTCTCCCATGGCGCGCAGCCGAGCCCAGTCGCCCTCCAGAACGAAACCCGCCCAGTAGCTCGGGTCGCGCCATCTGGGTTGTCGCCACATGGCCTGACGGGCGGATCTTAGCGCTTCGGCCGGTGAAAGCGCCGCCGCCCCAAATAGGCTGCGATAAAACTCGCGCATAAACAGCGCCGTGCCTTCATCGTCCACGGCCCACAAACTCACCACCACGCGCTCCGCACCGGCAAACTCGAAGGCGCGCTTCAGCCCAATGACGCCCTCCGCTCCCGACGCGCGGCCCTGACCGGTGTCGCACGCGCTCAACACCACCATTTCCACCGGAAGATGCAGCCCGTAAATTTCATACAGATTCAGAAAGCCATCCTCGCTTCTGCCGTTTCGCCCCACCTGGGAAAAATAAATACCCGAAAACTCCGGGTGTGAATCGTCGGCAACCGCATGTGTGGCCAGGTGCAGGATATCCGCATTCTTCGCCAGGGCGCTCCCAATTGCGGTCTTGCGCGCGTCGAACCCCAGCCGTTCCGTCACCGTTTCCGTTCTGGCCGATTCCCGTATATACAAAGCTTCCCGCAGTGAAAACGGCAGCCTCGCCAGCGCCGATCCCGCCGGCTGCACCGCGCGGTCGCCCGACGCAGCGGATCGGGAATCGCCATGAAACACGGGGTCCGCGAAAACAGTCACCGTGACCGGACCCGCCGCCGGGCGCGAGCGCTGCCGCATGACGACAATCGCCGACGCCGAAGGCACACTCAAAATCTGGCGTCCGATCCCCATAGGCGCGCCACCCGGCACATCCGGATCCGGCAATGCCGCGAAAGGCACGCGATGCAGTATCCCGTCCGGCGCGAAGATGACGCGCTTTCCTGCCAGATACTTCCTCGCCGGCCCCAGCAGCACCCGGGACGCTTCCGCCGCCGCCAGCCGGTATTCGCGTTCTGCCGCGGATGACGCCAGCCTCCGGTTTCGGTCGCCGCCCAGTTCCACAAGCGGCCGCACCGTCGCCTCCAGCGCCTGGCGCGCGGGCAGGCGGAAACATTCGATCGAATCGCGCGTGACCGCCCAAAGGTAAGTCGCGCGATCTCCCACCAGATATTCCAGCAGCGTGCTGTCGCTATCGAGCAGCGTCTGAATCTGCTGCGATGAAAGGCGCGGCGGATCGCTGAGTACGCCGCGGCCGTCGTTCGCCCCGCCGGGAGTACCCGCAAGGCTATCGTATTCGAGGTCCAGCCGGTCGATATCGCCGAGCAGTGCGGTTCTGGCTGCCGTCTGCGTGTCCGAAAGCGGCAATTGCGCCAGTTGCAGCGATTTGTAGCTGAGCGCCGCGGCCAATTGCCTCTGGCGTGCCAACAAATCCGGGTCGACCTGCGCATTCCCGAGCCTGGGCGCAAGAATATCGAGCAGCGACTTCGACCGCGATCTCTCGCTCACCTCCAGGCCCTCATCCGCACCCGACGTCTCGCCCCGCTCCCGACGCCCCTGCTCGATCAGATCGATCAGTTCCTCGTAAACCGGCTGACGCAGCGCAGCCCATGAGGCCCGCAGATCGGGCGACGCCACCCGGACACGCATCTTCTCCCCGATATCCAGCGCGCGCGTCAGGCTTGCCCGGGCTTCCGCGGGCTGCGCCTCACGTCTTTGCAGACGCGCCATTTCCAGCAGTGTGGCCGCTGCATCGTCGTCGAGCTTTGCGGCCACCCGAAGCCGCAGTGCATCGGCGAAGTTCCTTTCGGCTTCCTCGTTCCGGCCCAGCGCCGCCAGACTCGTGCCCGTGTAATGGTAGACGGACGAAAGCCCGCGCACATCCCCGATCTTTCCGTAAATGGCCCGTGCTTTGTCCAGATCCTCCAGTGCTTCTGCGAAGTTGCCCCGGCGGTAGTTCACCTGGGCGATGTTGGCTGCCACGTCGGCGCGGGCTCGCAGGTCGGAAGCCGAATCCAGCAGATTTCCGGCCTTCTCCAGCGTCGCGGCCGCGCCGGCAAAATTTCCCTGCAGCGAAAGCACACGCCCCAGATTCAGCAGCGCCTTCCCTCGCGCCACCGTGTCTTCTTTTCCGGGCGCGTTCAGAAGGGGCAGCGAATTTCGCAGGTATCTCTCCGCCTTCTCGTACTCGCCCAGCGACATGTACGCCAGCGCGATATTGCCCATGGCAATCGCTTCGGAGCGCTGATCCGCACGCAGCCCCGGCAACGCGGCAAGAAACGAATCGAGCGCCTGCTGTATCTCGCCGGTCTGCCGCAGCAGGACTCCCCGGCCGTTCTCCACGGCCGCAATTTGAAACGGATAGCGCTGCGGCAGCGCGCGCCACATGTTCAGGCTGCGCTCGTAACCGGCGCGGGCAGCTTCGATATCTCCCATGCGCAGCGCGGCCACCGCGTCATTCGATATCGCCTCCGCGCACAGCGGCTGTGGCGCGCCCCCGTTGCAGGACGCCATCGCACGCCCGAACTTTTCCCGCGCGCCGGCATAGTCCGATTTCGCCACCAGCGCGTCTCCGGCCAGCGAAAGAGCCGCCGCCTGAAGCGCGCTCTCACCCAGCGACGCCCATAAGGACGCCGCCTCGCCGCTTTCCTCCAGAGCCAGCCCGATATCTCCATTCGCGGCGCGCTGCAAACGCATCCGGCCATCGGTTTCAAGCCATTCGGCGCGCCGTCGCGATTCATCTTCCGGCCGCGGGGGCCGTGGCCTCTCAAAAACCACGGTAATGGGAACAGCCTGCGCGGAACTATGCGAGAATCCTGCACAAACCCGGTAGATCCCGCCCACGCCGGCCAGCACCGAAGCGGGCTCCTCGCCATACTCGAACCCGTCCCGACGCTCCGCCTGGCCGCCATCGGGCGAAGTAACTTCTATATAGAGATCCGTGCCCGACTGCCGCACTACGAAGCGTGCGAAGGAAGCTCCGGGAACGCGCGCGAACCAGCAGGCGCGACCGGCTGTCAATGGAGTGGAAACCGCCGCGCGGCCAGGCAGCAAAGGAGCTGTCTGTACGTGAATACCCGCCGCCCAACAGGCGACCCCGCTGGCCGTGATAGCCAGCAGCACAGGTATCCGCAGCAGGACTCTCATATACGGTGTTCTAACGATTGTACATGCGGTTCAGCCGCTCGATTCAACAAATTCGGGCCGGAAGTGCCAGTACCATGGCATTCCGGCCCGCTACTTCTCAGACGCCCGTGTCCTGATCGACAATGATGCCGAGCAGGGCCAAAACCACAACGACGAGGCTCATGCGTGACCCTCCTTTCACGCATGAAACAATCGGTTCGGCATTTTGCCGCCAGATTATTTTTGTTTTGTTGTCCGCGTGTTACAGCCCGCGGAGCCTCGGGGCCGACGCCGTGCCTAAGCGTATGTCCGGTGGCCTCGATTCATTTCCCCCGGCGATGGCGTAACTTTCGTGGGTGGACCGGACGCGGGGAATATTAAACCGCTTCGAATGCCCGTATTTCGGTAGTATAATTTGGAGAGTTCCGGACGCTCGCGGTCGTGCACCACAGCCTTGCACCAGATAAGTGCGCCCGGGATAACTCTCGGAGGAAAACGATGCGAATACGATTGAACCCTGCAGCGCTGGGCCTTTTGGCTATGGCGCTTCCGGTTGTCACCCTGGCCGCGAGCGGAACCACCACACTGTCCATCGGACAGACCCTGAGCTTCGATACGGGCGCCACGGCCACCTCGGGCGGCGACATCATTTGGAGCACCTCGGGGATCGCCCCGCAGACCAAAGCCACCATAGATAACTACATCAACGCCGGCACCTCCGGCCCCACGGTATTTGCGGCCCTCAACCTGAGTACCGTGTCGACACTGTGCTCGGTCGGCTGCAACAGCCTTTCGATTCCGTCCAGCGTAATCGCCACGGGCGACGTTTTCTTCGTCCAGACCAACGGCGGCAATTACGGCGCCGCCCTGGTCACAGGCACGAACGGCCTGACTTCGACCGTCACCCTTCAGTACGCAACCTACGGAACCAGCGGCGGTGGCACGGGCACCGGCTCCGGCCCCACCATCACGGAAGTGGAGAATAACTACGGTGGCGTTCCGGCCGGCTTCTCCAACTCCGGTATCGCGCAGGGTGCGATTTTCTTCATCGTTGGCACCGGCATGGCGACTCCGGGCACCACCGCAGTGGTGCAGAATGCCTGCGGAGCGAACCTGCCCACCACAATCAACGGCGCCAGCGTGAAAGTGACCGTCGGCAGCACCACCGTCACGCCCTCTCTCTACTATTCGCAGCCGACCGCTGTCGCGGCCATTCTCCCTTCCAATACCCCGCTCGGCGCCGGTACCGTCACGGTAACTTACAACAATCAGACCAGCAACTCCTACAGCATCCAGGTGGTGGCCAGCGCCATGGGCTTCGACGCCTACGATCAGACGGGTACCGGACTTGGCGTGGCTTCCAACCCCTTTACCGGAGCGTTTTATAACTACGGTAATTCCATTCCTCCCGGCACCACGGTTGTGCTTTGGGGTTCCGGACTGGGCGCGGATCCCAAAGGCCTGACGGCACAGGGGGGAAGAGACAACACCTGCGTCGCGGTCACTTCGGCAGCTGCCGATTCCATCAACGGCCTGACCCATATTTACGTCGGCGGTGTGGATGGCGGGCCTCCTGGGTATCAGGGCGCTTCCGGCTACCCTGGCCTGAATCAGATCAACTTCATGATCCCGGTCAACGCCCCCACCGGCTGCAACGTATCTCTGGTAGGAACAAATTCCGCCGGCGTCCCGACCAATGTCATCACCCTGCCCATCGGTAACGGGGCCTGTTCCGATCCCGTATTCGGAGTATCGGGTTCCCAGCAACAGAACCTGAGCGGACTGACCAACGTCAGTTCCGGAGTGGTGGGTGTCTACCAGATCACGTCACCGGGCACCGGAGTGACCGGCCTTGCGATTTCCAATTTTGACAATTATTCCGGCTCTGCGTATGGTGACGCCGCTGGTCTGGTGTCGCTCGGCGGTTGCGTCATAAATCAGAGCGCGACATCCACCCTCACCACCCGCACCTTCACGGGTCTCGATGCCGGCACCATCACGGTCACCGGACCGACCGGCACCCCACTGACGCTTAGCGCACTGCCTACCGTCGTTGGAGAATCTTTCGCTCAGCTGCCAACTGGCTACATACCCACAACAGGGGGGACATTTACGTTCAAAGGCACAGGCGGTGCGAACGTGGGTCCCTTTACTGCCTCCGTCGTATTCCCGAATCCGGTGCTGAACTGGACCAATCAGAGCGCCGGTGCCAACATCACACGCTCATCGGGACTCCCGATCACCTGGTCGGGCGGTACGTCCGGCACCTATGTGTCTATCGGCGGAAGCTCGTCGTCATCGTCGACCACCGCCACCGCCAGTTTCACCTGCATTGCCCCGGTCAGCGCGGGACAGTTCACCGTACCCGCCTACATCCTTTCGGCCTTGCCCGCCGGCACCGGTTCCGTGACGGTGGATAACAACACCAACTACCAGACCTTTAACGCGTCTGGACTGAATTACGGCGCTGCTTACGGAATTGTCGGCGTTTCGGTCAACTCGACCTTCAATTAGCCCGGGACTTGTCTCTGAGTCACTTCAGCCGCGTCATGACGGGCGATTGCGCCCGTCATGGCGCGGTTGTTTCGTTTTTTAGGGCCTTATCGCGCAACTACCGCCACAAAACCGCCAATTTACTGGCGAAATCGGTGGATACAGAACTGCAATGATCAGGGCGTCGGAGATTGTCATGATCCATTTACCCTTCGCAGACCGCCTCGGCGCAGGCAACGCGCTTGCGCTCGAGCTGTCACGCCGCGTCGACACCAGCAACGCAGTGGTGCTGGCCCTCGCGCGCGGCGGCGTACCCGTCGGCTTCGCCATTGCACGTTCCCTGGATTTGCCTCTGGACGTGATCGTCGCGAGGAAACTCGGCGTGCCGTGGCAGCCGGAGCTCGCCATGGGCGCAATCGCCGGATCGGCCCGAACTTTGAATGAAGGGATGCTGGCGAAGCTGGAGATTTCCGCCGCCGAAGTCGAGAAGGTCATCTTCCGGGAGCAGGCGGAGATGAAGCGGCGCGAAGAACTCTATCGCGCCAGCCAGCCCGCACCGGAACTTGCCGGACTCACCGCGATTCTGGTGGATGACGGTTTGGCGACGGGCAGCACCATGCTGGCCGCCATTCGCCACGCGCGTAAACTGCACGCAGCCGCGATCGTGGTCGCCGTTCCCGTTGGATCCCGCGATGCCTGCGGGCAACTGCGCAGTGAGGCCGATGACGTGATTTGCCTCGCCATTCCCGATTTCTTCTATGCGGTCGGCGAGTGGTACCGCGATTTCAGTCAGGTGGGCGACAGCGAAGTCCGGCACCTGCTCGCGGAGAGTCGCGAGCGGATGACCAAAACCCTGAAGCCGACGCTGGCAGGTTGATGCGGTCGGCACGTTGATGCAGCAGGCTATTAGTTACCGCCGTACGCGCCCACATAAGGCTGATCGGGGAATATCGTCATCTGCTTCGGAGCCAGGAACGACATGCCGACAATCATCAGAGCGAAGAGGAGAAGGAGATATTTCATTGGATAGTACCCGTCCGCATCCATCGCAAACGACTCGCCAGAGCAATAACCCTCACATTGGCGTCATTTAATCACGATTTGCTCAGTGGGGCGAGTGCGGCGGCGCAACTCCCTTGCGCGATAATACGCAGACCTGCTACTTATCGCTCATACCATAGAATCTGCGAACACTCCAGCGGCACTTGCGCTCCCGCGTGCCATGGCACCACCCTCGGCGTGAAATCGGCAGCGGGCCGGTCGGCCGGAACCTTCGCCGTCCACGTATAGCCGCTGTCGGACCCCACCAGCGCCGGGCCGCGCGTCATGGCATAACGCAGCGGTGCATTACCCGCCTGGCCATCGGCGTAAAGCTCCACAGCAACCGCGTCGGGAGACAGTTCGTCCAGCCAGACCTGTATGGAAAACGTATGCTGCCCCGCGTCGGTCGTTACGTTGAATAACCCAAAGCGCAGCCGCGTCCAGTGTTCCTCCGCCTGGCGACTCCAGGCGAGTATCTCCGCGCCCACTTTGCCTTTGTCTTTCGTCCGATCCAGATACGCCTGCGTCAGCGGCAGATAATGTTGCTCGGTATACTCCTGAACCGTGCGATTGGCGGAAAACTGAGGCGTCAGCCGCGCCATGCTTTCGCGGATTCGGCGCAGCCAGTCCACTGAAATTCCCGCTTCGTTGCGGGAATAAAACTCCGGGATGATCTGCTGTTCCAGGATTTCGTAGAGCCGCGTGGCTTCGGCCGCATCCCAGCCAGGATCTTCGCCATGTTCCTGGCCGTCCCCCAGCGCCCAGCCCACGTCCGCCGAGTAAGCTTCCGCCCACCACCCGTCCAGTTCGGAGCAATTGAGGCCGCCATTCACCAGAACCTTCATCCCGCTGGTCCCGCTTGCCTCCCAGGGCCGTCGCGGCGTATTCAGCCACACGTCCACCCCGCGCACCAGTTGCTCGGTCAGCCCCATGTCGTCATCGCTGAGGAAGACCGATTGCGACCTCGCCGGCGTATGACGGATGAAGTCGATCCACTGCCGGATCATGGCCTGGCCATCCAGATCCTGCGGATGCGCCTTGCCTGCCAGCACCAGTTGCACCGGCCGCTCGCGGTTCGTCAGGATGCGCAGCAGCCGGTCGGGATCGTGCAGCAACAGATTGGGCCGCTTGTAAGTGGCGAAACGGCGCGCGAACCCCAGCGTGAGCGTATCGGGGTCCAGAATCCGCGCCGCCCGATCGACGTCTTCCGGCGACGCGCCATGGCCGGCGATCTGGCGCGCCAGCCGTACCCGCAGATATTCGATCATGGATCTTCGCGCCCGCTGGCGCATGCCCCACAGGTCGGTTTCCGAAGCGTTGTGCAGGTTCTCTTCGAGCGTTTTCAGATCGCCGGAATGCCAGGGGCCTTTGCCGCAGGTCGCTGTCCACAATTTGTCCGCTTCAACTGAGTCCCATGTCGGCATATGGACTCCATTGGTCACATGGCTGACAGGCACCTCGGCTTCCGGCCAGCGCGGAAAGATACTGGAGAATATCCGCCGGCTGACTTCGCCATGCAGCCGGCTCACACCGTTGACCGCGCCGCTGCCCCGAATGGCGAGATAAGCCATGTTGAACGGCTCGTTATTGTCCTGCGGATCTTTTCTCCCGAGCGCCATCATCTCCCCGAACGTGATGCCCAGCTCGCGCTCGGCATACTCCCGGCAGCGATCCGCCATCAGCCAGGGTTCAAAGCGGTCGAAGCCCGCCGCTACCGGCGTATGCGTGGTGAAAAGGTTCCCGGCCCGTGTGGCGGCCAGCGCTTCGGCAAACGGAACGCCGTTGTCTTCCGTAAAGCAGCGGGCACGCTCCAGCACCGCGAACGCCGCGTGGCCTTCGTTCAGATGACAGACTGAGGGCTCAATCTTCAGCGCGCGCAGCAGACGCCAGCCGCCAATCCCCAGCACGCGCTCCTGCTGGAGCCGCAACTCCGGACCGCCGCCATAGAGTTCGCTCGTGATGCCGCGGTATTCGGGCAGGTTCTCGGGATCGTTGGTGTCCAGAAGATACAGCTTCGTGCGGCCAACCTGCACCTGCCAGGTCCGGATACGAAGCATAAACCCCGGCACCTGCATGGAAATCCGCAGCCACTCGCCATTGGCGTCGCGCAGCGGACTAATCGGAAGCTGCCCCGGCTCATTAAACGGCCGGAGCGCCACCTGATTGCCCGCCGAATCGATATGTTGCCGGAAGTACCCCTGCTGATAGAGCAGCCCGACCCCGATCACCGGCACGCCCAGATCTCCGGCGGCCTTCAACTGGTCTCCCGCCACGTTTCCCAGACCGCCGGAAAAAATCGGCAGCGCGTCGCTCAGCATAAACTCCATGCTGAAGTAAGCCACCGCCGCCAGGTTCGAATCCTTGTGCGCGGCCTGGAACCAGCGCTGGCTTTCGTTGCGCTCGCGCCGGTCCGTCAGAACTTCGTTCAGTTTCTGCCGAAATTTCTCATCGCCCAGCGCCGCCTCCAGCTTCGGCCGCGACACCGTCTGGAGCACCAGCCACGCGTTATGTGTCAGACCCCATAATTCCGGATCCAGCTGCTGCCACAACTCGTCCGCCACATGGTTCCAGGACCAGCGAAGGTCCAGCGCCAGATCGGAAAGCGAACTCTGCAGGCCAGTATTGTCCATTCTGATGAGTCTCCGTCCCGAGTCTCGCACACAATCCTGTCAATCGTATGTCGGGAATCACACTGTCCGATCAGGCAAAAAGAATTGCGGCGCGGTGCCCGGTCATTCCTCGGGAGCACCGCGCCGCAAGCGGACCAGAACTATGCGACGAAACTCACGTCGCAGCAGTCTGAACCGGTACTGCCTGAACTTTTTTTAGATCAATAGATCGCCCTGCTGCGGGCGACATGGGAAATATGCATGCAATCAGAGGGCCAGATAGCGAAAGGACCGGGCTATCGGCTATAGCTGAACATCTATCCAATATTGTAATGAATCTTCAGGCATTTTTTGCGTTAAATGGCCCACATACAAACAATTGATCGGGTCAGAACCCACGTGTATCGTACTGGAACACCCATACGGAGTCCGATCAGCCACCACGGACACGCATAAATAGAGTATTGCAATTAGGCCTGGCAATCGTGCTAGAATTCGCGCAACGGGCAGAATTTACCGTGGCGGTAGTGCAACAAAGCAACCCGGATGGCACCCGCCCAGGTTGCGGATTTTGGGCGAATTCAATGGCTCCAGGCATTACGATCGTCATCATTGACGACAACTCCGGCATCCTCGCGATGTTGTCCGAGGCGCTGCGGTCCGACGACGTTCGGATTTTTACCAGTACCGATTCAGAACAAGGTCTGGATATTGTCTTCCGCGAGCACCCCCAGATTGTCCTTACCGATCTGGTCATGCCGGGCACAGGCGGCCTGGAGGTGGTGGAACGTGTGGTCGCGTTCGATTCCGCCATCGATGTCATTGTCATGACGGGCCATTCGGCGGTGGAATCGGCGGTAGAGGCTATACGCAGGGGGGCGTCGGACTACATGGCCAAGCCTGTGCCGATATCCGTGCTGCGCGAACGGCTGTCGCGGCTGGTCGGCGAGGCCCGTCGCCGCAGCCGGAGCAACGATCTGGAAGCGCAACTCCTCCAGGCGTCCACCTTCGAGGGCATGATCGGCCGCAGCGCGGCTCTGATGGAGACTTCCGCCCGCATCCTGCGCGTGGCCCCGCACTTCAGGACTGCCCTGATTACCGGCGAGACCGGGAGTGGCAAGGAACTGGTGGCGCGCGCCCTGCATAATCTGAGCCCGGTCTCCAGGGGGCGCTTCGTGGTCCTGAACTGCTCCGCGGTGGTGGAAACGCTGTTTGAGAGCGAGCTATTCGGCCATGTGCGGGGCGCATTTACCAGCGCGGCTCAGGATAAGATGGGCCTTTTCGAATATGCGGACAAGGGCGTCATCTTTCTGGATGAGATCGGCGATATGCCGCTGGGCACGCAGGCGAAGCTGCTGCGGACGCTGCAGAATCAGGAGGTGATGCGCGTAGGCTCGCTCACGCCGCGCCGCGTGGACGTGCGGGTGATTGCCGCCACCCACCGTGACCTGCGCCAGGCGATCGCGGATAAGCAGTTTCGCGAAGATCTCTACTACCGGCTCTCGATGATCGAGATCCGCGTGCCCTCGCTTGCCGAACGCAAAGACGACCTGCCGCTGCTGACCCGGCATCTGGTGGATAAATACGCCAGCCAGTTCGGCAAGGAGATTCGCGGTCTGACGCAGCGCGCACAGATCGTCATCGCCCGCCACCACTGGCCCGGCAACATCAGGGAACTGGAGAATGTGATCGGCTACGCCTGCATGATGGCGGTGGGGGAGACGATCGACGTTCAGGACCTTCCCGAACAGCTGCGCGCGTCGCGATCCAATGTATCCCCGATGCCGGTGGCCGTCCCCGTGGAACTGAATACGGTGGACGACAATGCCCTGGAGGCTCACGAGAAGCGGCTGATCGCGAGCGCGCTGGCCACGGCCAAAGGGAATCAGTCCGAAGCGGCGCGCCTGCTGCGCATCGGCAGAGACGCCCTCCGCTACAAGATCATCAAGCATGGCCTCGACGTCCCGGTCACGCGTAAAGTGGCCACGGGCTAAAGGACGGGTTAGCCGAGCAGGCTGATGGTGCTGGCCACCGTACTGGCCGTCTGGTCGGGACTCCCGAATAGCCCGGCAACCTGCTGTAACTGCACCGCTTGCTCGCTCAACTGCACGATATCGCCTGGCGCCGCGCTTTGCAGATCGGTTTGCACCTGGGTCGATGCCAGCGCCGAGGACAACGCCGATGAACTCGCCGATGCCCCGGTGCCCGAAAACGTCTTCAACAGATCGGCAATGCCTGCGCTGTCCGAACCGACTGGATTCATAGGGTACTTATCGGCGAACCATCTCATATTTAGAGCGCGGAATTAGATGCGGGCGACAGATCTAATCCTTTCTCCCCCGGCTACCGATAGGAGTAGCAGAAAGTGGCTCACTAAGCCTAAGCAGCACATTTATGTCTACCGAAGAATCCGCTCCCATCGATACCGACAAACCCACGCCTCCCGTCGCGAAAATCGTGGAGGTGAACCCACCGCCGCCACGGCCGGAGGAATCCAGCTTCGATCACGCCGGCATGCGCCGCGAAATGACCGCGAACGCGGCCCGCGATGCCAGTCTTGAGCTCGACCACGTCAAGAAACTGCTCGCCGCACAGGACGCCGCCAAGCTGCACGCACAGTCGGTTGCGGCCCAGTTGCAAAAAGAGCTGCGGTCGCTCGAATCCGACAATGGCCGGCTTCGCGCCGAATTAAAGCGCCTGCAGGACCAGATGGCCTTCGCGAAACAGGAAGGCAATGTCGAACTGCGCCGCGCTACCGACCGCGAAGAGGCTCTACGGAAAGAACTGGTGGATCTGCGCGCCGTAGCGACAAAAGCGCTCGACAAAGCCTCCGGGAGCAAGAAATGGCTGACCATATCGCTCGGCATTGGCGTGCCGACCCTGATTCTGGCCGCCGTGATTTTCCTTCATCCCTCCGGGGCTTCCGCCGGCGCCTCTGAGCAGGCGAAGGACGAACCCGTAGTCGCCGAATCGGTAACGCCGCAGCCAGTGAATCATACTAAACCCACCGGCCATGACTTCGCGGCCGGGCTCGGACGCCTCGATGACGCTCTCGATTCCTTCAAAGGCGAGAAACCGGAAGACGTACTGCGGCGCGTGCATCTGCAAAATGCCGCGAAGGGAATATCCGTCTGTTCCTTTGAATGGAACAATGGAGATCCCACGCTGGAGTTCGGCGCGAAAGAAGGCATGGATTTGAATGCCTCTATGACAAGCTGCGCCGACGCGGTGGAAAAAGCCGCGAAGTAGCCAGCCGTCAGGCCGGTTTGCCACAATGAATCGTCCAGGGCGTGCCATACCGATCCACCAGCATGCCAAACCGCAGAGCCCAGAACGTTTCCTGCAGCGGCATCTCCAACGTTCCGCCCTCCGCCAGTAACCCGAAAGCGCGATCCGCTTCCTCCGCAGTCTCCGCGTCGAGCAACAGCGAAAACCCCTGCGGCTTGCCATAGCGGCCCGCCGGAATATCGGCGCCGGCCAGCCTCTGGCCGCCTATTTCGAGGGTGGCATGAAGAATCTTCCCCTGCTCCTCCGGAGAAACGTGCGCCGCCATCGGCGAATTCCCATACGTCAGCATCAGAGTGATTTTGCCACCCAGGCACTTCGCGTAATATTCAAAGGCGGCCTGGCAATCGCCGTCGAAATTCAGATGCGTGTCGAGTTTCATCAGAAGATCAGTTTCAGGCCAAACTGAATTTGCCGCGATGTGGTCGCGGTGTAGCTGACCAGACCAGCGGTCGGGCTCACGGCCGTGCCGGAGAACACGGTGGCATTCGGCGTACCAAAGTTGGCATGGTTCAGAGAGTTGAACACTTCCGCGCGAAACTGCAAATGCATGCGCTCGGCGATGGGGATGTTCTTAAACAGCGAAAGATCCGCCGCAGTCAGGCCCGGTCCGGAATAGACCCCGCGGCCCAGATTGCCGTAGGTGCCTGCTGTGGGAAGAATAAACGCGGCGGGATTGAACCACTGGTTCGGGTTCCCGGTCACTACCGGACCCGAAAATCCGGGATTGACCGATGGCCTGTCCGGATTTCTGATATCGCCGTCGCCCGAGCGGTTGGAGCCATCCTGCGGGGTAAACGGGAAACCGCTCAGCGCCGTAATGATACCGTTGACCTGCCAGCCGCCGATCAGCTGCTGTCCGAAGCCGTGGGCGCCGCTGAATAACGGCTGGGCGTGGCCGAAAGGCAATTGATACGCCAGCGAAATGGTCGCCTGGCTGGTCACGTTGAGTGCCGAAGGACCCCAGTCGCGATTCAGATTGTAAGGATCCAGAATCATCTGCGCCTCGTTGTTCGATTGCGCGCCGGTCAGGCCGGAATTCAGATCCAGATTTTTCGACCAGGTATAGTTGCCGCGAATTTCCAGGCCGTGATTCATGCGGTGCACGATATCGGTCTGCAGCGCGTTGTAGCGGCTGTTGCCTTCCGTGTACCAGAAAAAGCCCGCGCCCAGGTTTGGATTGGGCCGCGTGGTGACGGGAATATATTGCTGTCCCATGTTGACCGAGCCTTTGGTGGTGCCGGGTGTTCCGCCGGAGACGCAGGTCGCCGTGGCGCAGATCTGCGGCGCGATGGTGTTCGGATCGATGCTCAGCAAACCGTGGACGGCAAATGAGCCGACATACGCCACGCGCAGCGAAGTGCCTTTGGCAATCTGCTGCTCGATGGTGAAGTTCCATTCGTTGACCGCGAGCGCTTTGGCGTCGGGCTCCAGACCCTGCGGCGCCAGCGCGCAGACCGGCGACGAACCTGCGCCACAGGCCGGCGGAGCGGTCTGCACGATGGGCAGCAGCGGCAGCAGCGCCTGATTGGCGAACGAAAGGCTGCTGTTGGCGGGTGGCAGCGAGTTCATCAGGAAGTTGAGCGCGTCGATCATCGAATAGTAGATACCGTAACCTGCGCGCACCGCCGTCTTGCCGGTACCGAAGACGTCCCACGCGAGCGAGGCGCGCGGCGAGAACAGCTTCTTCATATTGTTCTGCGTCAGGATGGAACTGCCCACAATCGGATTGGTCTCAAGGACTCCGCTGCCGTTGGTGATGTAGTTGGCGGCGCGGCCGGACACCTCATTCCAGCCCGAGGTAAATTCCTGCCGGATGCCCAGCTGCAAAGTCAGGCGGGGACGCAAATGAATCTCATCCTGCGCGTACCATGCGCCATACCAGCTTCTCCAGCCGAGTTCATTGGCGTTTGGGATCACCTGGAAAGTACTGACCGTGCCCTGCAACAGCGTCGTGATCGTGGAGAACGTGGCTACGCCCAGCTGGCGCGACCCGGAATCCTCGTTATCCTGGAGACGCTGGAACCAAACGCCGGCGCTGAAGTGATGGATGCCATGCGTGGACTGCACATCGTCGGCGTAAGTAAACATATTACGGCGATTCCACGAGTTGGACGCGTTGTTGGTGCCCGCGGCGGTGATGGCGCCGGGCCCGGTTGTGGTGACAGCGCCGGAGACCACGATCCCTCCGGGCTGAGCGCCCTGTACAAACGACAGGCTCGACGGAAACTGCGTGGTCGCCACCGGGTCGAAGTTGAAAGTTGCGCGGGTGAAGCCGAAAGTCATCGTGTTCAGCAGAGTGGGGGAAAAGATGTGCGTCTCCTGGGTGCTGGCCACCTGACTGGATAATTGCTCACCGTCGGTAAAAAGAGGATCGGCCTGCGGGAGCAGGCTGTTGCCGTTGTCGACTGTGTAGAAAAGCGACGCAGTATCGCGGTCGGAAATCGCGTAATCGGCGCGCGAGGTGCCGAAATCTTCGTGAATCCCCTGATGAGGATTGTTATAGGAGTATTGCGTGCCGGTAGGCAGGCCCGCGGCGGTCAGCAGTTCCGGGCCGTTGCCGACAGGCCACAGCACCATATAAGGCAGCATGCCAACGTTCAGATTCGCCACTTTCGCGTAGACGCCGGTGGTGGCGTTGGGCAGCAGGCCCTGACGCGCCTGCGAATCGGGCACCACGCTGACGCTGGTCAGGGCCAGCGATTGCCGGAAACCTTCGTAATTGCCAAACAGGAAGAGCTTGTTCTTACGGATCGGGCCGCCCAGCGCGCCACCGAACTGATTGCGGCGGAATGGCGGCACATTGCCCTGATCGAAGAAATTCCGCGCATCGAGCGCGCTGTTGCGCAGGAATTCGAACAGGCTGCCATGCACCACATTGCCGCCCGATTGCGTCACGATGACGACCTGAGCGCCGGCCCGTTTGCCGTATTGCGCTCCGTAGGTATCGCTGAGGACGTTGAACTCGCGGATGCCATCGATACCGAGCAACTCGCCGCTGACTCCGCCCGGCGTCACGGCCAATTGGCTCGACCCGCTGTATTCAACCCCGTTCAGCAGGAACTGATTATCGCCGGGACGCCGGCCGGCCACGGAAAACGTATTGCCGTCGCTGGTGGTGGTTCCCGAACTATGGTAGGCGCTGTAGTTGAGCGCGCCGGGATTGGTGGCGATCAGGTTGTCGAGGCTGCGGCCGTTGAGCGGGAGATCCTTGACCAGTTGTTCGGTGACCAGGCCCGAGATGGGCGCAGTGGTGATATTGACGGTCGGGATGCCTTCCGCCACATCCATATGGTCGACTTTGTTGCCCACGGGAAGCTGCAGATTGACCGTGGCGTCCTGACCCACCACGAGGCTGACGCCGGTCCGGTTCACCGTCTGAAAGCCCGTTTTGCCCGCCTGCACTTCAATGGGCCCGAGCGGCAGCGAATCGACGCGGTAGTTGCCGGTATCACTCGAAACTGCGGTACGGGTGGCGCCGGTTTCAACGCTCTTCACCGTGATATCCGCGCCGCCGACGCCCGCGCCCGAAGGGTCTTCCACTCTGCCCGAAATGGCCGCGGTCACCTGCGCGAATGCGGGCAGCGCGCCCAGCAACAGGGCCAGAACGCCGGCCGCCGAGAGCGTTCGCGCATAACTCAACGGGGTGTTCGTGCGTAAATTCATGCCTTCTCCTGACTCAATTAATAAAGTTAACGCGCCGGACGCCGGGTTCATTCGGCCGGTTCGACAAAAAATGCATCAGCCCACCCGGTCCCCTCGAAATCTTCCGGACGGGAGCTGAAAACAACCTGCACCCGGCTGGCTCTAAAAAGAGACTCGGTTCCTACGCCGGAAGTTACTGCGATTAAAGGCTCTGTCAGCGCCAGATATTTCAGGATAACGTAGAATTCCGGCTCTTCCGCGGCAAATTGCGTAAATCCCTGGGAGCTAAACAGCACACTGGAATCGCCCGAACCCAGATTCGACACCAGAAACGCACAGCGCTCCACGGCCGCCTCAAACGCCCGGCTGTTGCCGGCCTGCGTTCGCCGGTCGAGAAAGATCTCCACCGTGCCCTGCTCGTCGCGCGTATATTCGCGGATGTGGGGAACGCCGGTGTGGGCGGAACTTTTCCAATCGATATGGCGCGCGCTGTCGCCCGGTTCGTAGGGCCGTATGCGATAGAAATCGCGCCCGAGGCCGCGCACTGCCGTTTCAAGCTCGCCCGAGGCGGATTGATCGAGCAGGGTGCCCGCGCCGGCGAACGGTTCGAGCGCAGGGTAAACAATGGTCTCTTTCTGGAGCGCGAGCGTGGTGGATTTGCGGAGAAAGCCGAAGGGAAAACGGGTGGAGATCAGGAACACGTTCTCTTTGTGGCGGCCGCGATGGGGAAAGGTGACGTCGACGGGCGCCTCTGCTGTGGCGCGGCCGGGTATGACGGGAAAGTAGACGGGCGCGGTCAGGATGGGCGGGGAATTAGAAAGGATGGTGCGCTGGCCGGTCAGTTCGAGCGAGAAGGAGGGCGTGATGCGCTTCAGGTTGCGAAGGCGGACGCGGGCCGGCGATGGCGTTCTGGCCCAGACGTGTTCGGGGAGCAGCAGTTCGAGTTCCAGGCCCGACAGCATCAGGCGGCTGAGAAAGCCGGACACCAGCAGGATGGCCAGCATGGCCGAAAACATCAGGAACAGGAGGTTGTTCGCGGTGAGGAAAGACGCGAAACCGACCAGCAGAAGCGCGACGAAATAGAGGATGCCGCCGCCGGTGATCCGGTAGCGGACGCGGCGATGGATGACCGCGCGGAATTTGTCGATGAGCGCGCGGGGAGCGGCGTTGGGCGTGTTCTCGGGATTCATGGCCGGAGCCTGGGAGCGAGCCTTTCACGTATCCGAAAAAACAGAGCCATTTTACATTTAAGCGCTTTATCTACAGCAATATAGGAGATATTGTTTGGGGGCGTTCCGGCCATGGCGAAGTGCGCATCTCGCGCGGCGAAGCGCGTTTGCTGTAAGACGCTGGCGTTATTCACCGGTGGCTGGCTCCTACTTGAAACGGTAGCACTGGTGGGAGTGGATTCGAAGGCGGTTTTTTTGTAAGTTACTGACAGGCAGGGAAATAGAGTTGGAAAATCGACGGGAACGGGTTTTTTGGTGCACGTGTGTGCCGGCCTTAAAGGTTCTGCGTCACCTTTCGCAGACCGCGCGGCTGATCGGCATCGAGACCCTTGGCCCCGGCCAGCGCGGCGGCAAATAATTGCGCGGGAATAATGTACGGAATCGGCGTATACATTTCGCGCAGCGCGAGTGGAACACGGATCACGGTCGAGGCGAACGCTGCCGCTTCGCGATTGCTCTTATCCGTGATGATCACCGCACTGGCGTTCAGAGTTTGCAACTTCTCCAGTGTTTCCCGCAGGGACGCCCAGGCGGGACCGGAGGGGCCGAACACGAAAACAGGCAGTTCGCGGTCCACAATCGCGATGGGACCGTGGAGAAAATCGGCCGCGGAGAACCGCTCCGCCACCACGTAAGAGGTCTCCATCATCTTCAGGGCGAACTCGAACGCGTTGGCGTAATTCAGGCCGCGCGCCACGACTGCCGCGTGCCGCATGTAGCGGAAACGCTCGGCAAGAGAAACGATTTCGGATTCGAGCCCCAGCGCCGCCTGCGCCACGGCGGGAATCGCCTGCAAATCCTCCAGGCGGATTTTCGCGCCCAGCGCGTAAGCCAGCAGGTAGAGCGACATGAGCTGGCCGGTGTAGGTTTTGGTGGCGGCGACGCTTTTTTCGCGGCCCGCGCGCACCAGAAACACGTGTTCCGCGAGATTCGCGAGCGTGCTGGC
>Ga0302319_10004428_pt1 | contig 28857 bp, 17 predicted proteins | sample Bog_T0_2_FD_203319 | JGI IMG/M metagenome (GOLD analysis project Ga0302319, IMG submission 203319) | Peat permafrost microbial communities from Stordalen Mire near Abisko, Sweden - Bog_T0_2 | ecosystem: Environmental > Terrestrial > Soil > Wetlands > Peat | place: Sweden: Abisko, Stordalen Mire... | reverse complement strand
CGGAGCCCGGCGACAAGATCCAGGTCGAGATCGGCAACACGAAAGCGGCCGGCGTTTCTGGCGACAATCGCCGCTGGGAAGTAAAGATCGATCCGCCGGCTGCAGGTGGCCCCTACACCATCAAGATCAGCGGCCGCCAGACGGTCGAGCTGAATAACGTATTGGTGGGCGACGTGTGGCTGTGCGGCGGCCAGTCGAACATGGGCCTGCCGCTGCGCTTTGCACGCACCGGAGCCGAGGACGCGAAGGCGGCCAACTACCCGGAGATCCGTTTCTTCTCGGTCACCGGGAGTCCCGCTTACCGGCACACCGATCTGGTGGGAGGCAAGTGGACGGTGCTGACCCCCGGAACGGCAGACTGGGTCTCGGCGGTCGGGTTCTACTTTGCGCGCAAGGTGCAGCAGCAGACGCACGTGCCGCTGGGCATGGTGGTTGATAGCGTGGGCGGTACTCCGGCAGAGGCCTGGGCCAGCCCCGAGGCCCTGCGCCCCCTCCACGACTTCGATATTCCGCTGGCCGAGTTGGCCCGGCTGACCGCTGCAGGCGCGCCGGAGTACGGCAACTTCGTCATGCACTGGTACGACGAGTTCGACCTCGGGTCGAAGGGCAAATGGGGAAGCCCGGAGCTGAACGACTCGGACTGGAAGCCGGTGAAGATCCCTGGCGGCTTCGCCGAATTGGGCGTACCCACCGAACCCGCCCTGGTCTGGTTCCGCAAGGAAGTCGTGCTGCCGGATCCGCTTCCGCCCGGGAGGATGATGCTTTTCCTGGGTTCGATCGAGCGCATGGACACGGTGTACGTCAACGGCAAAGAGGTCGGCGGAAGCTCCTGGGTAGAGAATCCGCGCGTCTACTTCCTCAACAGTGCGCTCAAGCCGGGACGCAATACAATCGCCATCCGCGTTCTGAAGACCAAGCCCGACGGCGGCTTCCTGGGCAAGCCCGAAGATCTGCACCTCGTGCTGGGCGACAAGAGCAGCATCCCGCTGGCCGGTGAATGGAAGGGCAAGGTCAGCGTGGACGCGCGGCCGCCGCATCCGTTGCCCATGGCTTATGAGAACTGGCCCGTGATGCCGACGGTGCTCTACGAGGGCATGCTGCGGCCGGTTGCGCCTCTGGCCATCACCGGCGTCCTCTGGTACCAGGGCGAACAAAACTCTCCGCGCGGCTACCAGTACCGGAAGATTCTGCCTGCGATGGCCGCCGATTGGCGCCGGCTCTTTGGGCAGGGCGATCTCCCGTTCTACATCGTCGGCCTGCCGGCCTTCAAGGCCCGTAGCGCTGTTCCAGTTACAGGCGACGAGTGGACCGAAACGCGCGAGTCGCAGGCTGTCGCGGCTGCCACCATCCCCAACTCATGTCTTGCCGAAACCATCGACACGGGCGACGCGGACAACATCCATGCCCAGGACAAACAGCCGGTCGGTGAGCGGCTCGCCCTGTGCGCGCTGGCAAACCACTACGGACAAAAGGTCGTTTACGCGGGACCAACGTTCGTGTCGGCCGACAGGCATCCCGACTCGATCACGATCCACTTCGCGCACATCGACGGCGGCCTGGTGATAAAGGGAGCAAAGCTGGAGGAGTTCTCTCTCGCGGGCGAAGACCACAAGTGGCACTGGGCCGATGCCCGCATCGAGGGCGACACGGTCGTTGTCTCCTCACCGGAGGTTCCCAATCCGCTGGAGGTCCGTTATGCCTGGCAATCCAACCCGGCAGCGACCTTGTATAACGGCGCCGGGCTGCCTGCTGTGCCCTTCCGGACCGACAACTGGCCCGGCATCACGGAAAGCCAAAGACCGTACTGAAGGCAAGGGGAGCTGAACATCCGGCGAACCGTGTCAGCCAGATCAAACGCAGGATGATCGCATGCAAGGAAGGACTTCGACCATGAAATCTGTTCTACTCGCAATCGCCATCGCGGCCATGCCGTGCATGAGCGTGGCCGCCAGCACCACCGCCAAGGTTGAGCAGGGTGTGTTGCAAGGCACAACGGAAGCCGGACTCACCGTCTACCGCGGCGTGCCGTTCGCTGCCCCTCCGGTGGGCGATCTGCGCTGGCGTCCTCCACAACCCGCGGCCAGGTGGGAGGGAGTGCGCCCTGCGGACAAGTTCGCTCCGCAGTGTGTGCAGGGCATCCAGTCCATCACCATGAGCGAAGACTGCCTCTATCTGAATGTGTGGACGCCTGCGAAGTCGGCCTCCGCCCGGGTCCCCGTGTTGGTGTGGATCTACGGGGGAGGCTTTGCCGTGGGCGGCACTTCGGTCCCGACCTACAGCGGCGAGGTCCTGGCGAAGAAGGGCGTGGTGCTGGTCAGCATCGCGTATCGTGTGGGATCGCTCGGCTTCCTGGCGCATCCGGGGTTGAGCGCGGAGTCGCCGCAGCATGTCTCGGGCAACTACGGCCTGCTGGACATGATTGCCGCCTTGCAGTGGATCAAGAAGAACATCGCGGCCTTTGGCGGAGACCCCAACAAGGTCACCATCTTCGGTGAGTCGGCCGGAGGCATCGCCGTGAGCCAGCTCTGCGCATCGCCGCTGGCAAAGGGCCTCTTCGAGGGCGCCATCTCCGAGAGCGGCGGATCTTTCGGCCCTCCTCGCGCCGCTGGTATGCCGGGCGAGAATATGCGGCCGCTTGCCATCGCGGAGCGGGATGGTCTGGCTTTTGCCAGCAACGCGGGAGCCACCTCGGTGGCGGAATTGCGCAAACTCCCCGCGGAAAAGGTGCTGGCCGCCACGCGCGGCATGGCGTGGCCCAATATTGACGGCTGGGTCATCCCCTCGGATCAGTACACGCTCTACGCCGGCAAGAAGTTCAACGACATTCCCGTCCTCATCGGATACAACTCCGATGAGGGCGCCAGCTTTTCACGGGACAGTTTGCCGAAGGCGTATATCGACGGCGTTCACAAGCGCTACGGGACCTTTGCCGACAGCCTTCTGAAGGCCTATCCAACCGGCGACAAGTCCGTGCCCAAGACCGCGCGCGACCTGGCCCGGGACTCGGCCTTTGGATGGCACACCTGGATCTGGGCACGGTTGCAGTCGAACCTGGGCAAGTCCAAGGTCTTCTACTACTGCTTCGATCAGCATCCGGAGTATCCGGCAGATTCGCCGCAAGCCGGCCACGGCTCGCCGCACGGCATGGAGGTTGAGTATGTCTTCGGGCATGTGACGGGCGGACCGTCGGGGAAGCCGAGCGCAACCGACCTGGCGATCTCCGACGCCATGGCGACTTACTGGACCAACTTCGCGAAATACGGCGACCCGAATGGCAAGGCCCTGCCCGCCTGGCCGGCCTTCAGCGATCAAAGCCCCGAGCTGATGTACTTTGCCGGGACGCCGCACACCGGTCCCGTTCCCAACCCCGAAGGGCTCAAGGCGCTGGATGCCTATTTTGCATGGCGCCGCTCCCCGGAGGGCGTGCGGGCTTCGGCTGTTGAAGACGCCAAACCCGCGGCGACAGATGTGATGGGGGCGCAGTATCCACGCATTCTGCCCGACCACAGCGTCGCGTTTCAGTTCAAAACACCCGACGCCAAATCGGTGGATGTGGACATCACCGGCAAGAAGTTTCCCATGACGCGCGGCGAAGACGGCGTGTGGAGCGTAACCACGCCTCCCCTGGTGGAAGGATTCCACTACTACGCGCTCGACGTCGATGGCGTCCGGATGAACGATCCGGGGAGCCACGCATTCTTCGGCACGGGCAAGGACACGAGCGGAGTCGATATCCCCGAGGATGGCGTTAGCTACTACCAAGCACAGGATGTCCCGCACGGAGACGTCCGCATGCGCGTCTACCACTCGAAGATCACCGGCCAGTGGCGGCGCTGCTTCGTCTACACGCCGCCGGATTACGATTCCAACCTCAGCGCGCGCTATCCGGTACTTTATCTGCAGCACGGCATGGGCGAGGATGAAACCGGATGGACCTTCCAGGGGCACGCCAATCTGATTCTGGACAACCTGATCTCGGAAAAGAAGGCCCTGCCCATGATAATCGTGATGGACAACGGCTACGCATCCGCCCCTGCCGGACCGTTCGGTCCACCCGCCGCGGGTGTTGGCGACTTCAGCGCCTTCGAGAACGTGATGATCAAAGAGGTCATCCCGATGATTGACTCGACCTTCCGGACAATTCCCGACCGCGACCACAGGGCGATGGCGGGTCTCTCCATGGGAGCCAACCAGGCGCTCCACCTGGCCACCGGCCATCTGGAAACATTCGCCTACATGGCCGGATTCAGCGGCACAATGAACGGGTTGAGCACCGAGCCGCTCGACCCCTCCACTGCCTTCAACGGCATCTTCAAGGACGGCGCGGCATTCAATGAGAAGGTGAAGTTGCTCTGGCTCGGCATGGGCACGGAGGAGCCCAAGCCCTTTCCGGCGGCCATCGGCGAATTCCGTTCCATGCTGGATAAAGCGGGAATCAAGTATGTCTACTTCTCTTCGCCCGGCACGGCGCACGAGTGGCTCACGTGGCGGCGCGACTTGAACGACTTCGCTCCCAGGCTCTTCCGGTAACTGTCCTCGCCATGGCTTTTCCGATTTGCCCATGGCGCGGATTCACTGCCGTTCCACAGCCGTGTTGGCGGTCTGGGCACGGGTAGCCGCAAAGGCCACCCGTGCTCATCTGTCCATTGGCTGACCCAAGGACGACGCTCAATCGCCGGTGCAATGGAACGAACGCTCACTGCCTCCCATCCGGGGCAGTCGCGGAGGGCAAGCCGTCAATGTACCGGGTCCAGATTCCTGCCAGGGCCTGCCAATCCGTTGCGGGCGGCTCTTCGAGCGTGGACTCGGTCCGGTTCAGAAAATAGAGGGCCGGAATGCCGATGGAGGGCTGCGCCTCCATGTATTGCCACCAGGTCTCGAGCGTCGTGGAACTGGCATTGTCTGTATCCACCAGTTCCCAGCCCGCCACGCTGCCGGCGATGATGTTGCACTATTACAGCCCGGCCTGGGTGGTGATCGGCGTCCTGGGCCTGGGAGCAAGCCTGGTTTCGACGTTTGCCAACAATGTAACCGGATTCACTTCTGCCTGGGTCCAGGGAATCTACCAGCAGTGGGTTCGTCCAAATGCGGGTGAGGCGCACTGGGTGTGGACCGGACGGATCACCAATGCGGCTGCCGTGCTGCTGTCCATCGGGGCGGCTTATGCGGCTCTAAGCCACCACAGCCTGATGGAGTACATCCAGATGATCCTCTCCACCTTCAATCCGCCTCTGTTCGCCCTGGGAGCGCTGGCTGCGCTGGCCCCCAACAGGGTTGCGCGGGCAGGCATGGCAGGCTTTACAACCGGGCTGGCATTTGCCGCGGGGCACCAGGTCCTGGTGTACGCGGGCTTGCTTCATTATGGAAGCCAGATGAGCGCTGACTTCTATTCGGCGATTCTGGGCTTCACCACAGCGGTTGCGGCCACGCTGCTGATTGGATGCCTGCGCGGGCGTGGCGCGCAAGGGCTGGCGTCAAGTCACCTGCCGGCGCGCCTGCCAGTCCGGTTCACCGCGCCCACGATCGTTCTGGCCATCGCGGTCGTCAGCGTGTGCGTCGTCTTCAACGTACTCTTTTGGTAGGCGCGCTCCCCGCGGCGCCTTTGGCCGATCTGCGGGAATGTGTCGGAACCGGCCCGGTGGATTTTCGAACCACGAGTCGCGTGGGCAGATGGAATTGCCGGCCCGGCTCGGAGATATCCTCGCCCGCCATCTGCAGAGCCTCAAACAACATGCGTGCATACTCCCTGCGTGAAATGCGGAGCGTGGTGAGCGGCGGAAAGACAATATCGCTCATCTCGATGTCGTCGCAGCCTGTAATGGAGATGTCGTCCGGGATGCGCAGGCCCTTCTCGTAGGCCGAGCGCAGTGCGCCAATGGCCGTCAGATCGTTGGCGGTCACCACTGCTGTGGGAATCTCCGGTTGCGAGAGAATCCGGGACATGGCGGCAGAGCCCCCGTCGATCTTGAAGTCGCCGCCTACAATCCAACCATCGCGGGACGAGAGGCCTTGCTTCACCACCGCATCCAGGAAGGACTCGCGGCGAACGCGCGATGTGACCAGGCCCTCGGTGCCGCCGATGAATCCCACCTGCCGGTGGCCTAGCTCCTTGAGGTGCGCGACAATCTGGGCCATGCCGCTGGCAAAATCGATCACGATGTCGCTCATGCCTGGTCCGATGCGATAGTGGTCGGTGGTGACCACCGGGATGCGGTTCTGGACCAGCGATTCCAGCGACGCTGCCTCAAACTCCGACGTCAGAATCGCCACTCCATCCACCCGCCGCAGCAACATGCGGCGCACGGAGCGCTGCATGCGCGTGGAATGGAAATCGGTATTGGCCACCAGCAGTTCCTGCTCGTTCTCCACCAGCAACCCCTCGAAGTTCTTGACCAATTCCGTAAAAAAGGGGTTGGTGAGGTCAGGGATGATGATGCCGTAGATGTGGCTTTTGCCGCTCTTGAGGTGCGTAGCGCTGGTGTTGGGAACGAAATTCAGGTCCTTGATGATCTTCTGGATGCGCTGGGCGGTCTCCTCGGTGACCAGGCTGGAGCCGTTGATGACGCGGGACACGGTAGCACTCGAGACTCCGGCAAGCTTGGCGATCTCACGCATGCTGACAGACAAGGGAGCCTCCTGTACGAAACCGATTTAGCAGATTGTACCGGGAAACATGGAGAAAGAGGCCGCCGGTGAGAGGAATCATACTCCACAGGAAAGGCCTTGACAACGTTTACAGGACCAGCGCACTGTGCTGTCGATATGAGAAATGTCCGAAATGTAACCGCATACATTCCAACTAGCGAAAGAGAGCGGGCTACTCACCCCGCCTTTCCAGCCCGTTGCGGCCCATGCCCATCTCTTGCGGCGGTTCCGGATTCGTTAGACCAACCATTTGGAGGCAGTTCATGATGTCTAGACGCCACTGGGTATTGACTGTGCTTGCGCTTGCTCTACTTTTCGCGCCTGCACGCTTCCTGCTGGGCCAGGCCGATCAAGGCACGATTACGGGTGTGGTTCAGGACCCGGCGGGCGCTGTGATTGGCAACGCCAGCGTAACGCTCACGATGGAGAATGCCTCCCTGCTGGCGCGATCGGAATACTATGCCGAGTGGCGGGGTGAAGTGCAGCGGGTCTTCGAAGCGATCAATGCGGCGGCACACGGCACGGCGGCCGTGACGGCCACTCCGCCGCGATTGATGGTCCTCATCCTTCCCCGATCGCTGCCCATCGATCCGCTGACTGCATGGAAGCAATGGGATTCACGCGGGACGGCGCTCAAACTCGCGGGCGACCCCGGCAAGCTCAGCCGGTTGCTCCGCCGCCAATCACCACGATATCCCACGGTTCTTGCCGATCGCGAACATTCCGCACCATCGCTTCTCTTTGCATCGCTTACTCCGTTCTCTTTCTTCGTTGCAGTTTCCCGCCCGTCCCGCTCCTCCAGCCTGCCAGGAGAGCTGCTCGAACTCGTGCTGCGCTACGCTGGAGGTCAGGCCGGCCTGGTCAGGCTGGGTCGCGCTGGTAGTGGTGGCCCCCGGTCTCATGCAAGAACGCAAGCCAATGTCACCCCACCTTCGCACCCAGGCGCCGATTGGGCCGCTCGATGGGCAGCGAGAGGGCATTCAGTTGAATGTATACGGTTACATCCTACGCTTTTTCCATGATTGCAGCATGGAGATTTCGCCAATTCTTGGAAAAGAAATCCGCGCTGGGCGCAAGCTGCCTTCTCCGATCCTTACCGCAGAGTCTCCCCGGAAACGGAGCGGAAGATCCAGTCCCCAAAAAAGATAAGGCCCTGCCCTCGGGCCGACGGCCCAGGTTCCGGCCGCGTGACTGAGGGGCGATTTGGTCCCCTGCTCTGGGAGGCTCTATACTCAACTTCCGTACGATGCCCGGCAAGCCGACCCTTGAGAGCAGCGTTCCCAGGGAAGGAGCATCCATCATGACTACAGTTACGCCCATTTCGGAAGCAGATCTTGAGTTCGACAACGGCATCTTTGACTCCGCCGCCTTCGCCGCCCAGGCGCTGTCGAGTTGGCAAGCGCTGGCCGGCATTATCGATCACACGCTGCTCAAGCCGGACGCAACGCGCCAGCAGGTGGAGAGCCTTTGCGACGAGGCCATCCGTTACCGGTTTGCCTGCGCCATGGTCAATCCCGTGTGGGTCTCCTCCGCGGTAGGGATGCTCTCTGGAACCGGAATCCCCGTGGGGGTGGTCATCGGCTTTCCACTGGGCGCTTCCCTGGTTTCCACGCTGCGCCAGGAGGCTGTGGCCCTGACCCGCCTGGGCGCCCGGGAACTGGACATGGTTCTGCCCATCGGGCAGCTCAAGAGCGGCAACCATCAGGCTGTTGAACATACCATCCATGCGGTCGCCACCGTCGCCCACCATCAGGGTGCGCTGCTCAAGGTCATCCTGGAGACCGCGCTGCTCAGCATTGAGGAGAAACTGCGCGCCTCAGAGATCGCCATCCAGGCCGGCGCGGACTTCATCAAGACTTCCACCGGCTTTGCCTCCTCTGGAGCTACACCTGCCGACGTGGCCCTGATGCGCGGCGTAGCCGGTGCGCGCGCGGGAGTCAAGGCAGCGGGCGGCATCCGGACCTTGGCAGATGTGCGCGCTCTGTTGGAAGCCGGCGCCAACCGCATCGGCGCCTCCGCCTCGGTGTCGATTGTCCGCGAACTGGGAGGAGAGTAAGTCAGCGATCGCCGATCGGCTCTCCGCAACCATCGTTCTGCGAGAGGCCGGGAAGCCTCGGCCGCGATTCAGCACCTGGAACCAGCTCCCGCAATCGCTTTAAGGTCATGCAACGGGTTACTGCCTGCCGAGCAGGGACAACTGCCCACTGACCGCCCATCACCGATCCTTGCTATATGCGATATGATTCCCTTCGACACCTATGGCTGCAAATCCCCCATCTCCGCCCGAAAAACCTGAGTTCGAGGGGGATTATCGCCCGGCTAACCCTGACAATCCCCATGCTCATCTTGACCCGCTGAACGTCCGCGTCGAGCCGGCCGATGTGGCCTACCTGATGCAGTTGGCTGACGCCCTGAACACCACGCTCGACCTGCAAACCCTGCTGAACCGCACCTCCGAACTGGTGCGTGCCGTGATCCACTACCGCATCTTTGCCATCCTGCTGCTCAATGAGCGCGCCAACGAACTGCGCATGAGGTTCCAGATCGGTCACACGCCAGAGGTGGAGCGCATGCGGTTTCCCACCGGCAAGGGAGTGGTCGGGCAAGTAGTTCTGACGCGTCAGCCGGTTCTGCTCAACGATGTCTCCACGACAGATTTCTATATTGCTGCCAACCCTGAAGTCCGCTCGGAACTGGCAGTGCCGCTGATCGTAAAGAACCGCCTGATCGGCGTGATGGACCTTGAGAGCGAGCAGGCAGGCTACTTCCGCCCCGAACATCTGCGGCTGCTCACGCTGACCGCCTCCCGCATTGCCCAGGCGATTGAGAATGCCCGGCTTTATGCGCGCGTCTCCCGCCAGGCACAGACGCTTGAAGTGCTCAACGAGATTGCCACCGAGCTGACCTCCATTCTGGACCTGGAGCCGCTGCTGCAGCGGGTAGGCCAGTTGCTGCGCCGTCTCATCGACTACCAGATGTTCACCGTGATGCTGCTCGACGAGAAGGGCGAGACGCTGATCACCCGCTACGCCTGGCGCTTTGGCTACGCACACGCTCCCCTGCGCCGCCTCCCCATCACGGGCGGTCTCGTCGGCGCCGCGGTACGCGAGTGGCGACTGGTCAACGTCCCCGACGTGCGCAAGGATCTTCGCTACCTGCCCATGAACCCCGAGACCCGGTCGGAGTTGATTGTGCCGCTGTTCTACAAGGGACGCGTCATCGGCGTGCTCGATCTGGAGCATACGCGCACCGGGTTCTTCAACGAAGAGCATGAACGCATCCTCACGACCCTGGCCGCCCAGGTAGCCATCTCCATTGAAAACGCCCGCCTGTATCAGGCGGTTCGCAGCCAGGAGCGGCAACTGGAGCGCGACATAGCCATGGCGCGCGAGGTTCAACTGCGCCTGCTGCCGCCCTCCGCGCCGGAACACGAACATGCTGAGATGGCGGTGCGCTTCCTGCCCGCTCGGACCATCGGCGGCGACCTCTACGACTTTGTGGACTACGGCCCGGGCCGCACCGCCATCGTGCTGGGCGACGTGAGCGGCAAGGCCGCCCCAGCCGCCCTGTTTGCCGCACTGGTCAGCGGCATCATGCGCTCTGCCGCTCTGCATCGGCCTGAACCGGCGCGAATGCTGGCGCTGCTGAACGATGCACTGCAGGAACGAAAGCTCGATTCGCAATACGTTTGTATGCTCTTTGCCGTTTGGGATGACGAAAGCCGCACCCTGCAGGTGGCCAACTCCGGTTCCGTGCAGCCGGTGTTCTGCCGCGCCGGCCAGCCGAACACCGTCAACGCGGAGGGATTCCCGCTTGGCATGTTCCCGGACGTCACCTACGACGAACTGAACGTAGTCACCGAGCCAGGCGATGCAGTGGTCTTCGTCTCCGACGGAATTCTGGATGCCGAGAACGCCCAGGGCGAGATGTATGGCCAGGACCGGTTATCCGGGCTTCTCTGCAGCCACCGCGACCAACCCGCCCAACAGATCGCCGACGCCATCCTGAGCGACGTAGCCCGCTTCCAGGGCGACCACGACCGATTTGACGACGAGACCATCATCGTCCTTCGGGTGAAGTAGCTCCGGCCGCGGCCTCTTCAGGACCTTCTGCCTGCCCCTGACAAGTTATTCACATCAAGCGGAAGAATCCTGCTCCGCAGTGTGGCCTGTCGCGCTAAGATGGCTGCATCTTCTGGGGATCCTCTCCGGTGAATGTTTCTTCCAGACATCTCCTGCCGCTCGCGGCTATTCTGCTGCTCCTTGGGCTGGCTTTCCCGCGCGTGTCCGGGTTTGCAAGCCATCTGGCCAGGTCTGCGTCAGGCCATTTCCAGATCGATGCGCACGCCGCTGCAGCCACCGCTGGGAACAGGACGAAGGGTTGGAGTGACCGCTTCGGAGACGGTACCCCGGACTTTTTGCGTCTCACCGATCCCGCCGACCAGTCTGCCTTCCGCCGCTGGTTCACCCTCATCGCCGAGTATCAGGCCATTCGTCCCAGAGACCGTGTTCCCTCGGAGATCGCCGATTGCGCAGGGTTGCTGCGATTCTCCTATCGCGAGGCCTTGAAGCGCCACGACGACTCCTGGTTCATGGAAACCGGCATGGAAGTGACGGCTCTTCCGGGTGAGGTTCGAGCGTGGCGCTATCCTGACACGCCCCTGGGCGCGGCGCTCTTCCGGGTCAAGCCCGGAGCCTTCGAAGCTCCTGACGCCAGCAACGGCGCGTTTGCTCAGTTTGCCGACGCCAGGACGCTGATTGAGCGGAACTCATACCTCGTGACGCGCAACGTCTCCGAGGCCCAGCCCGGCGACCTGCTCTTCTTCCGCCAGTTCGGCCAGTCCTCGCCCTGGCACTCAATGATCGTGACCCGCATCGGCGGGCACCCTGCGGTGATCTATCACACAGGCACAGATCACGGGAAACCGGGAGAGCTCCGGCGCGTGTTGTTGGCCGAACTCCTCGATCATCCACAGCCGCAATGGCGGCCGCTCCCGCAAAACCCCAATTTTCTCGGCGTTTATCGCTGGAATATCCTGAGAGGAACCTTATGAGCCTCGGGTCTAGAGTCGTTACCCGGCTGTTTGTCGCGTCACTCATGTTGATGGCCACCACGGCCGCCCTGGCTGCAGAAAAGGACGCGCCGCGCTCCTTCTCCCTCTCGTCCACGCGAACCTTCTCGCCGGGAGAGAGCGTGAAGATCCAGCTCTACGCGCGCAATGTGCCGGCGCTCGAGTTCCGCGTCTACCAGGTGCGCGACCCACAGAAGTTCTTCGCCGGACTCAAGGACCTGCATAGCTTCGGCGTGAAGAGTTACTCGCCCGAGGAGCAGATTGACCAGCCGACCTTCCTCGAGCGGATGCACGACTTCAAGGCGAATCTCTGGTGGCGCGTGCGCCGTTTCTTCCGCGGCCAGTTTACGGACGAGGCGCGAGACAGCTTCCGCGAAGGACAGGGCAAGCTCGGAAAGCGAAGTCAGGTGGTGGGCGCCACGGAGTTCGCGCGGGTTCCGCTGCTGAACGAGAGCCAGTTGGTGGCGCGCTGGAAGCTGGTCACGCCGCCGACAATCGTCAGCGAGACGCAGCAGTTGCCCATCGATGGACTCGCGGCAGGCGTTTATCTTGTGGAAGCCACAGAAGGCGCCTACAAGGCCTACACGGTGGCCATTGTCACCAATATCGTGGTGGTGGAACGCGCGGCAAATGGCAAGACGGACCTGTTTGTCGCCGATAGAAAGACCGGCGCGCCGATTGAGAAGGCCGACGTGGCCTTGTGGGCCAACGGGCGTCAGCAATCTGCCGGAGCCACCGGGACAGACGGACTTGCAACCCTGACGATGAACGAACCGCGCGCAGCGGCAGGTGCGGAGCCGGAGAACCTGTGGATTCTGGCGCGCCACGGCGCCGACGCGGCCATCATCACTCCCTACGGTTACGCCTTCGGAGCCAACCGCGAAACGGACCTGAAGGCATTTGTGTACACGGACCGGCCTGTCTATCGGCCGGGGCATACTGTTCACTTCAAGGCCGTGGTTCGTCGCAACAAGAACGATGTTGTCGATCTGCCCGAGGAGCGCGCCCTGCCGGTCAAGATCATGGACCCGGACAACAAGGCTGTCTTCGCGCAGGACCTGGCGGTCAGCGCCCACGGAACCATGTCGGCCGACCTGACGCTGGCCTCGGACGCCGCGCTCGGCTATTACAACATTCAGATTCAGCGCAACGGTTCCGACATCAGCTCCGGCAGTTTCTATGTGGAGGAGTACAAGAAGCCCGAGTACCAGGTAACTGTGAAGCCAACTTCGTTGCGCGTCCTCCAGGGCAATTCGATTCAAGCCACCATCGAGGCGCGCTACTTCTTTGGCGAGCCGGTGCCCGGCGCAAAGGTGAAGTACGTTGTCCACACCTCCACGCATTATTGGTGGGGCCAGGACGAGGCGGAAAGCGGCGAGGAAGACTCCGCCGATGACTCCGGAGACTCGGACTACAGCTACGGCCAGACCGAGCAGCAGGAACAGGAGGGAGTGCTCGACCTGAACGGGCGCCTCACCATCACTCTTCCTGTCTCAATCGATGGCAAACACAATGACCAGGACTACCGCATTGAAGCACGCGTGACCGACGCAGCCAACCGCGAGGTCGCCGGTCACACCACGGTGCTTGCGACATATGGTTCCTTCCGCGTCAGCGCGGAGCCGGTGAGTTATGTGTTTTCACCCGGCCAAACGCCAAAGGTAAAGGTCACGGCACAGGATTACGACGGCAAGCCGATCCAGACGCCCGTGCATCTTGCCGTCAGCCTTGTGAAGTGGGATTCAACCACGCACCTGCGGTCTGAAACGCCCGTAACCAGCCGCGACGCGGCAACCGGCGCCGATGGCACCGTGCTGGTTGAGCTGCCGATGAGCAGCGCTGGAAGCGGCGACTTTGCGGTGACGGCCAGCGCCGAGACCCCGGAGAAGCGGACCGTCGAAGGCAAGACCTGGATCTGGATATGGAACGGCGCCGGCGAGTGGTACAACCAGAACACCCAGGCCCAGATTGTGGCCGACAAGAAGAGCTACCAGGTGGGCGATGTGGCTCACCTGCTGCTGGTCACCGGCCTCAAGGAATCGTGGGCAGTGGTAACTGCCGAAGGCGACAGCGTGCAGTGGCGGAAGGTGGTTCACGCAACCGGCGAGAGCTTCGCATTCGACGTGCCCATCACCAAACTCGCGCAGCCCAACCTGGTGATATGCGCGGTGATTGTCCACGATAACCAGTTGATGACGGCGCAGAAGAGCCTCAAGGTTCCGCTGGCTGAGCGGACGCTGACCATTACAGCCACGCCCAACAAGCCCAAGTACCTTCCCGGCGAGAGGGGCAGCTTTGACGTATTCGCGGTGGATTCACAGAACAAGCCCGTTGAAGCCGACCTGAGCTTCGGCGAGGTGGACGAGGCGCTCTACTCGGTGCGCCCCGACGAAAGCGGCAACATCGTCAACTACTTCTATCCGCGCCGCTCGGTCGAGCTGGATCCGGAAACGTCCTTCGCGTTCTATTTCTTTGGCGAGGCCGGGACCAAGAGTCCGCTGCTTGCCAGGCTGAACGACGGGCTCTTCCATCCGCGCATGGCGCAAACCAAGCCGGGCTCGGACCTCGTGGTTCCCAAGGTGCGCAAGGCCTTCCCGGATACGGCTTATTGGAATCCCAGCGTCCACACCGGTCCCGATGGCCACGCGCGGGTCGAGTTCAACTTCCCGGATGCGCTCACGACTTGGCGAACCACGATCCGCGCCATGACCGACGACGGGAAGGCCGGAGGTGTAGTAACGCGCGTGCTGGTCCGCAAGAACCTGATCGTGCGCCTCGCTGCTCCGCGCTTCTTCCGCCAGGGCGACGAGACAACGCTGCGCGTCATCGCCCACAACTACCTTGAAACGGCCAAGGAGGTCACCTTTGCGCTGGATGTCACCGGCCTTGAGGTCGTCGGCGGCCAAACGCAGCAGATCACCATTCCAGCCAAGGGCGAGAGCTACGTGGACTGGCGAGTCCGCGCGCACGCCACCGGCAATGTGGTCCTGACCGCGAAGGCGCTCACCAACGAAGAATCGGACGCCTTGGAGATGACGCTCCCCGTGTTGCCCTTTGGCGTGAAACAGCGGGCATCCGGCTCAGGCGTAGTCTTCTCCGGCGCTGGGCAGAACCAATGGTCCTACAGCGCCCCGGCCAGCTCCGATGCAGGCACGCGCGGCATCGCTGTCACCGTCGCGCCGTCCATTGCAGGCACGGTCTTCGATGCGCTCGACTACCTCACCAGCTATCCGTGGGGTTGCACGGAGCAGACCATGTCCAGCTTCCTTCCGGATCTGGTCGTCTCGCAGGCGGTGGACAAGCTGCATTTGAAATCGCCCATCGACCGCGCCACGCTCAACGACATGATGAGCGCCGGCCTGGAACGGCTTTACGGATTCCAGCATGACGACGGCGGCTGGGGCTGGTGGCAGGACGATCCAAGCCGGGTCTTCATGACCGCGTATGTGGTCAGCGGTCTGGGGCAGGCAAAGGACGCAGGCCAATCCATCGAGACCTACCGCCTGAACCGCGGACGCACGTGGCTCACAGCCACGCTGGCCGCGCATCCTGACATGCTGCCCGAGTTGCGGGCTTACGTAGTCTATGCACTGGCCACCACCGGCGGCGCTCCCAAGGACTCTGTTGAAAAGGCCTGGGATAGCCGCGACAAACTCAGCGACGAGGGGCTGGCGCTGGTTGGCCTGGCCCTGGACGCAGCAGGCGACAGCCGCGCCAAACAGGCAGCTCTTCTGCTGGAGAAGAAAGCCAAGGTCACCGATGCCGATGCCTATTGGGCTGGCGTCTATGATGGCCTGCTCGACTACTGGGACGACACCTCGGCAGAGACCACGGCTTTCGCGCTCAAGCTGATTGTTCGCCAGGATCGCGGAAGCGGGCTGCTGCCCAAGGCTGCTGTCTGGCTCGGCAAGCATCGCGATGGCGCCTACTGGTTCTCCACCAAGCAGACCGCGATGGTGATTCAGGGACTCACAGAATACCTCTCCCTGAGCGGCGAGCTCGCCAACACTTCCGATGTCGAAGTGCTGGTGAACGGCGTCAGCGTGGGCAAGCGTCACTTCGGACCCGGAGACGGCTTCGCGATTCCCTGGCGCCTGAAGATTCCCGCAGCGCAAGTGGGCAGTGGCGGCCAGGTCACCATCCGCAAAAGCGGCAACGGCATCACCTACTGGTCAGCGGAGAGCACCTGGTACGCGGCAGACAAGCGCCTCTATCAATCCGGCCAACTCGCGCTCAACATCACACGCGACTACTACCTGTTGCAGAAGCACCAGCCCAAGCCGACGGACCCCATCACCTACGACCTGGTTCCGCTCAAGGGATCTGTTCACGTCGGCGATATTGTGGCCGTCAAGCTGGCCGTCAACGGCACCAGTTGGAAGTATCTGCTGGCCGAAGACCCGATTCCGGCAGGCACGGAGTTCCTGGGCAACACCGGCTTGTACACGCTGAACCACAAGCCCGACTGGTGGGCAGACTGGTTCACCCGCAAGGAGTTCCACGACGACCGCGCCGCCTTCTTCAACACCGAGTTCAACGGCCGCCGCGAATATGTCTACCTGCTCAAGGCGGTGAACCCCGGCAAGTTTGCCATCAGCCCGGCACAGGCCGGCCCCATGTATCAATCCAACGTGCAGACAACCACCGAGCCCGCAACCCTGGAGGTGCAGCCGTGACTTATTTAAAGGACCTGTTAGCCCGGCTGCTCAAAAGCCGCGTGTGGGTTGCCGCCCAGTTCGGCGGAACTCTGCTGCTGATTCTGGTGGGCCTCTTGTGGACCCGGCTGCCAGAGAAACATTTCTGGCAGGTGGCGCTCTCTCTCCTGCTTCCTGTGCTGCTCCTCATTTCGGTGCTTGAGTTGCAGGCCGGCACGATGCGCAGCCTTGCAAACAACGACGGCAGACGCTTCAAGCTGGTCTGGGGCGCCCTCTCGCTCGTGCCGTGGATCATCGTAACCTGGCTGGCATGGGCGGCTCTGGATGGGTACGACGACAAGATTCCGCTCTGGGCCGGTTACCTGAACTCCCAGTCCTCGTCCCATGCGCGTGCAACGCTTCTAACGTGGGAGCACATTCAGCAATGGCTTGGCTGGCTTGAGTGGGCCCTGCGCTGGGTCCTGGTGCCCGCCATCCTCATCCCATTCACCGTTGCCTCCGCCCAATGGAGCTACCGCCTCCCGTGGCGAAGAGTGCTTCGCGTCCTCCTCAACTGGCGCTGGTGGCCTGCGGTGCTGGCGGCGGCGCTGCTTGCTGCTGCACTTCCTGGCAGGTTCTTCGTGACCCTGCCAAGCGGAACGGTCTCAGCGCAGGTTTGGCATGTCTCTCTCAAGCTGGCCGCCGCTTACCTCTTGGGGATTGGCAGTTGGGTTCTGCTGCTGGCGTGGGCCGGCGTACTCTTCGGGCATCTGAAGCCGCTGCCCGAAGACGATGCCGCAACGGAGTTGTTCGAGCCGCTATGTGCGAGCCGCCGCTGGATCGGAATGCAATTCGGCTGGGTTCTGATGTGGATATGGGTAAATGTGGCAGTATTGCACATCCCAGGAATTCAACTGTGGCCGGTCTGGCTCTCCACAGGGCTTGGCGTGTCATATCGCATTTTGATCGCGATTGCGGCGTTGGTTGTGCAAGCAGGAATGATGCGCAATCTGATAAGCAATCAACTGAAACGCGTCCATCTGGTCTGGGGCACACTTGCCATGCTGCTATGGAGTGTGTTGTTCATAGTCGCAGATTCAATGCAGACGTCGTTGCCCGGAACGCTCTTGCAGTGGGCCTTGGTTTGGCTGATTGCGCCAGTTGTCTATATTCCGTTTGCTTCGGCCTCGGCAATGTGGGGACTGCGGTTGCCATGGCGAATAATCCTTCGTATCTTGTGTGCATGGCGCTGGTGGCTGGCCGTTCTTATTGCGGGAGGTGTTGGGGCGTTGTTGGAGAATTGCTTCGAAGGTTTGAGGACTTGGCCGTATGTGTGGGACGTTGATCTTGCAACGGGCTTGAAGATGGGCGCAATCGATATGTTGGAGACGCTCATTTGGCTTCTGCTGCTTGGCTGGCTTGCTGTGCTCTTCAACCGCACTTCGCAAACCGCTCCTGAGCCATTCGTGGAAGTTCCGGCTTTGGCCGGCCCGCCGGAGCCTGAGTAAGAAGCCTCGGTCAAGCTGCCGTTACCGAAGGGTGACTAACGCGCTCTGCGGAACACCGGACCGCAGCCACTCCAGCACCCGCGTGCGACCGAACCGATCAAGAAGTTGCCGCGCGTACCAGGCAGCAGCTCTGTGCGCCGATTGCGACTCGGCTTCACTGGCCGCACGGGCCAGTTTCTGCTCTGTCGCTTCCAGGGTCAGTTGTGGCCGCGCCCCCTGTGCTGCATCTGTGGACCAAACTTCCACCAACCCCTCGCGCAACCAGAGCAGCGTGTGCCCCGTCGCCTGCTTCTCCACCAGCGCGTGCAGGAACTCGTGCCGCAAGACGCTCGCAAGCAACTTGCGTGCGGCCAGAGTGCGCAGCGGCTGCATCGCGATCAAGTCGCCTTCGGTGAAGGCAGCAACCCAACCCGGCGCCTGTGTCGCATCGCGAAACGCTGGCGTAGACCGAAACGCCCGCACCATGATTGCGGAACGCGGAGTCAGGCCACTGCGGCTCTCTGCCTCGCTCAATGCGCGCGCCAGGCTGGGCATATAGGTCGCATCCGCGCTTTCGCTGGTTTCGAGCGTGAACCGTTGCCCGATCAGCGTTTGCCACGGCTCGCCGCTCGCAACATCCGCAACCGTCGCACCCGGAAAGTACTGCGCCAGAATATCGCGGTATCCCTTGCCCTCGCGCGCCATCTCTGCCGCGCCCACCTGGCACAACCCAACGCCGTGCCCGGAGCCGCGCCCGTGAAAAAGAAACCCATCGCCCTCTGCCGCAACCTCGAACCAATTGCTGCGAATCCTGTTCCACCCCAATGCACGGCCCACGGCCAGCCGGAAATCCTCTGCCGCAACCTTCGCTCCGCCAATCGCCAGCATCGTTGCTCGGCCCGACTCGCCGCGCTGCGCAACCGTCAGGCTCCTCCATCCCGGAGTAACGAGTCCCGCCGTGGCCAGCGCATTGGTCAGTTCAGCCCGAGAGATCGTCGTAGACCACTCGCTCGATCCAACCCGTTGGCAATAAGGATCAGCCCGCGAAACCAGCGAACCTTCCCCATCCCGCTCGGCACCGGACTTGACCGGCCAAACCTCTCCAGCCGCCGCCGTGCGCCCTCCGCAGTTCTGATGAAAGTACGCCTCCGCGCGGCTGCCATCCCTCCACAAGCTCTCCCCGGCGGTTTGAAGCACAGCAGCGTGCGCCTCGGGTGTCGTGTGCCAACGAACCCACTGGCAATGAGTCGAGTCGCACACGTCAAATCCAGTGTGCCCATGGGTGGGCCGGAGCGCATAGCTGCGCGCCACAACTGCCAGAGCCTTGCGTGACTCCGGCGAATCCGCCGCGCCACTCTCCGCGGCCACAGCGAGTTCCACATATCGCTCCACGGGCAACGTGGCTACAAGTTGCAGGGCGCCATCCTGCACCGCGATGCGCAACGGATAGGCCAGCGCGAGTGTCTCGCCATGAGCGGTGATACGGTAGCTGCCCGCGAGAAGCAGTTCAGCCGACGAGTGAGAGCGGCCAGTCTGCTCTGTCCACGAGATCGTTCCATCCTTCAGTCGCGCCGCGATGCTCCCAAGCGAGGTCGCTGCGCACGTCTCGCATGAGCGCAAAGTCGCTCCCGGCAAGGGTGTGATCGCCACTTCCCTGTCGTGCCAAAGTGTCCACACACCCACGTGAATTGTGTTTCGCGGAACTGCTTGTTCGCCGGCGGCCGCACCAGCGGCCATCGCGGCAAGGCAGAGCGCTAGAGCGGCCCGCTTCACGGCTTCCTCATGGTCGAGGCTGCCAGCACGCTCGCCGCAACCTGCGCGGCATCCGAGCCGCGTCCGGAAGGCAGGTAGACCGCGACCACAACACGCGGCGACTCCACGGGAGCAAACCCCACAAACCAGCCGTGAGTTGCGCCGCCGCTCTCTGCGCTTGCAGTTCCGGTTTTGCCCGCCACCGGCACTCCGCCCAGCGACGCCGCGCCCGCCATGCCAAAGCTGGCCGAGTCCGCAAGCCCCGCGCGAACCACTTCCGCAGCCTGATCCTTCTCGTGGTCCCCAAGCTCGATCGCCAGCGACCGGTAAGCCTCTGCCAGCTCCGCAAGGGTCACGCGAATCCCCTCCACGCCGAGCGCCGCAAGCTGAACCTGCTCCCTCGTCCGCGGCTCACGAAAGGCCGCCACACTCTCTGCCGGCGCAAGCCCCGTGGCGGCCAGAAGCCCTCGCACGCTGAGTGCCTGCCGTAACTCCACCGGAGAAAGCGTCCCCGCCAACTCCGCAAAGTAGGAGTTGCAGGACCAGCTCAGCGCCTGCGTCGCATTCATCGGGTCGGTCACTGGGTGAGAGCAGTTGAGCTGATGGCCGCCCAGATGCAACTGGCGGCTGCAAACTACGCGGCGTTCTGGAGCCCAACGCCCGGATCTAAGTGCAAAGTAGAGAATCAACGGCTTCAGGGTAGAGCCAGGCGTCGCCAGCGTTGCGGTCGCTCCTGTCAGTTGCGAAGATCCAAGCAAACTTCCAGAGTCGATGTCTACCACCAAAATCCTGGCTTCGGGCGCCAGGTGAGCGGCCAGGCCAACCGCGCGTTTCCATGGCGAGAGCGCCTGATCCGGCAGGTGCCTGGGCGCGGACGCCTGGGCAAGGCCGAACGAGCCGGCGGTAACCAAACCTCCCAGCACAAAGCTGACTCTCGCCACTCGCCACAGTTTCCCCATCTCCAAAGTATGAACCAAAATCGGGGAGGCGCCCTGTTGGAGATCCACAGGCTAGGACATCTTCTCGGTGGAAGAAGCGCCATCCGCCCCTTAGAGGTACTGAATCAGTACCCGCTTCATGTATTTGCTCTCAAGGATCTGCGCGATCCGCTTTACGATATTTCGCCGCAGGTCAAGCTCGACCGGAATGTTGGGGTCCTGATGCGCCTCATTGATTCTGGTGCCCACGGCGAACTGCACAATATCGCTATCCAGCAGCATACTGGCCAGCCGGACTGCGGCATTGGCCTTCAACTCTTCCGGCGCGAACCCATCCTCGAGAAGACGAACCACCTCGCCCAGGGTCAGGGTCCCCTCCGTCACCAGGTCGAACCCCTCCATCCGCGCCGATGGCGGAACTTTGGGGTCCAGGCGCTGGCGCATATCGATTTCAATGGTGCGGTTCAGGAGCCGCGAAACAATGTTGGCAGTCGTTCCGCCGCAGATAACCTTCCGCCCGTTGGTCCGCTCCGCCATCTTGGCAAGATCCTGGTCATGTGCGCGATTGAACGGGGCGCCGGTCATCACCAGCAGCTTGCGCGGGCTCCTGAAGTAGACCACGCCGCAGGTGATGTCGTCTTTGGCGCTCAGGCCGTCCACCTCCTCAGCGCGCGCAACCAGCAGGCGAGAGAGCTCCCGGGCAGAGATGTACGGATACCGCTCGATCTTCTCGCGAACAAACTTCTCCACGCTCTCAAGCCCCCAGCCCAGCGGCGTGCGGAACTCGCCCATCCCTGCCTGCGTGATCCCATCGGAAAAGAACACAATGCGGTCCTCGCGATGAACGTCGAAGGTGGAAAACCCGATGAGCCGGTCCTGCCAGCGTTTGGGGCGCAACTCGGTCTTTGGCACGATCATCTCTCCCTTGGGGCGGATGAGCAGAAAAGGCGGGTTCCCGTGCTCAATGATCCGTGTCTCGCCGGTGCTGGCCATATCGACGACTGTGAATGTCGAATAGCTGATCTTCCGCACACTGCAGATGGGCAGCGTGTCCATGATAATCTCGGCAGACCTGCGAATATCCATCGCGCTGGCCGCAAACTTCAACGCCATGCTTGCCGTCATGGAGGCCAGCACGCTCGCCTTGACGCCGCTCCCCAGGCCGTCTGAGAGAACAGAGACGATCCGGCCTTCCTGCTTCACTTTCTCTGAAAGGAAGACATCCCCTGAGATCAACTGGCCGTGCTTGGCCCGCTGGCAGAAATCCACTTCGATAAAACTGTCAGCGCTGTTCACTCGTGCCCCCGCCCTCGCTGTCGTCAATCTCCTCCGGACTGAACGAGCGGACAATTGAGTTCAGGATGATCTCCGAATCGGCGGCATTCTCACCCAACAGGAATGCGATCTGCTGTACCGTGTTCAGGTTTTTCTGAATCACCTCGCGCGCGCGTCCAATAATCTGCTCTTTCTGGAAGACGGGCTTGGTGATGTCCTGGAAGATACCGCACATCACGGAGTTCGGCTCGATGGTAAAGACGCTGGTATTCAGGATGCACCGCTGGTACCGTATGTCGTGGCTGACGATATCTTCCCCCGCATCGAGCACGCGCCGGAAAAGATAGGAGAACGGGATGACAGCGGCGATGGCGCTGCCCTCCAGGTCCTTGGTCTGCTCCACATCGGCTGCGAACAAATGCAGGAAGTTCACGTTGCAATCGATGATCTTCAGATCCCCGTCGACAATGACCACCGCGGAGGGCATCTTCTGCAGCAGCGCGTTGGCCTTCTTTTGCGCCAGCTTGCGGGTATAGGTAGCGCACATCATGCGCTCGGCATTGTGGTCGATCAAGGCATGGGCAAAGTCGCGGCATGAGTCATAGCCGCAGCCACCGCAGTTCAGTTCATCCTCCGGCGAGTGCTTTCCCACCGTGCGCAGGGCGTCATGCAACTGCAAGTCGCTATAGTGGTTGCGAGCTACCGGGGCAGCCTCGTGCTGCTTGGAGATTTCGACCGAAAGCGTGCGCGGAAGTCCCACCGCCATCTTTGCATACTGGATCACCTCGTAGCGCCGGCGCGCCACCGATGTGTTGCGCGCTGCTTTGGGCCCGTTGATGCATGAACCGGCACATGCGTTCATCTCAAAGAAGATGTTCCGCCCAGGCTTCCATTGGGAAATGTCCTTGAGTGCCTGCTCGACATTGTGCATTCCGGAGACGGACAGGAACTCCAAGTTCCGTTCGGCGCTGGCGTCCTCGACACCGGACGCCATCCCGCCCTCGATCGGATAGAGCGCCCCCTCTTCCGCCCGTGCCGGCTCAAAGCGATCGTCGGGTGAGGCAACGAGCTCCGCAGGTTGAATATTCTGCTCGTCCAGCCAACGCTCGAGATCTTCAAACGTAAGCACCACATCCAGAAGCTCCGGATGCTCATCGGCTTCTCTCTTCGCGGCGATGCATGGGCCGATCGACACAATTGCAATGTCGTCGCCGTACCATGCGCGGAGCATCTTGCAATGCGTCAGCAAGGGCGAAAGAACACCGCAGAGATACGGCAAGTTCTCCGGATGGTACTTGCGGATATAGTCAACCGTCGCGGGGCAGGCGGATGAGATCCAGATCTGCTTTTCATTGCTTTGCATCAGAGCGGAGATGCTGGCTGACACCTGCTGAGCCCCCAGCGCGGTTTCTGAGACAGCAAAGAACCCCAGCTTCTTGAGGGCGCGAATCAGCTGCGCCGGCGGCAGGCCTGGAAACTGCGCCACAAACGAAGGCGCAAGCGAGGCAATCACCGCGCGCTTGCACTTGATCAGAGCCTTGGCGCTGGGCAGGTCGTCGTAGACCTGCTTCGCATTGCTGGGACAAGCCAGCGTGCAATTGCCGCACATGATGCAGAACTCGGGCACCACCAGAGCGCAATTGTCCTGAACCCGGATCGCCTTCACCGGGCACTCGCGGATACACTTGTTGCAATCCTGGCACTCGTGTTTCCCGGTCTTGATGAAATTAAGCCGTTCCATGCTCTCCTCGAGACGGCGTGCCCAGATCTTTCAGCAGTTCGCGCAATCTTGTTGCAGTTACGCTGTGATGGAGTTCTCCATCGATCATGAGATTCGGGCCAGCCTTGCACTCATCCGTGCACAGCCGCCCCGTCAGATGAACCGTGGCATTCAGCCCGCGGTTCTGCACATGCTCGTTGATCGCGGCAAGGTTATCTGAGTTCCCTCTTGCGAAGCAGGAGCTCCCCAGGCAAACCACGATCTCGATACATTCATCGTCAACGCGCACGGTTCACCTCTTCATGCCTGCAACTGCACGAGCTGCGAGGGAGGGTCGGGCAGCAATCTCGCCGGAGCCTCGGCGACGCCTCTTGCGCCAGGCCCTTGCCCTGCAAAGCGGCCCAGCGAATGAATCTGCCCGCGCAGGCATCGATTGCAGTCTGTCGCGCTCTCGTCAATGCAGGCCTTGGCGGGATAGATCTCATACAGCCGGCGGTACTTGACCGGCGTAAGATTGGGCATCACGACATTCCCACCCACCTTCAGTCCCATCTTGCGGCCATCCACTTTATTCATCGTGGCAAGCGCCGTGGTGCTGGGAATATTCGCTGTCGGGCAGGCAATTCGCGCAAGCGCGATCATCTTGTAGACCATGGCTTCGCAACTCGGAACCTGTTCTCCCGGAGCAATGGCCGGGCGAAGCGCGCCGGAACCCAGGGGCGTGGCAGCATGCGCGATGTATGGGCCGATGCCAATCATGTCCAGATCGAGGACTCGAAATGCAAGAACGTCTTCGGCCAGGCTTTCGAACGATTGGCCTGGAATGCCGACCATCACGCCGCCGCCGGCCTCGTATCCAATCTGCTTCAATCTCCGCAGCATTGTCAGGCGGTCCGGCCCCCCAAAGATGCGGCCAGGATGAATCACTCGAAACAGCGACCGATCCGAGGTCTCAAAGCGGAGCAAGTAGCGGTCTGCACCCGCCTTGCGCCAAAGCCGCAACTCCTCTTCGTTCCGTTCGCCCAGGCTGAGCGTGACCGCCAGAGAGGTTTCGCGCTTGATCCAGCGGACTATCTCTGCAATCCACTCGGCGGTCAGCAAGACGTCTTCACCAGCCTGCATCACCACGGTACCGTAGCCGAGCCTCTCGGCCTGCCGGGCACACTCGAGAATTTCTGCTCGCGGCATGCGGTACCGCGACAGGCCTCGATTGCCCTGCCGCAGTCCACAGTACATGCACTGCCGTTCGCAGTGGCTTGAGACTTCTATCAGCCCGCGCAGGTGCACCGCGTCGCCAACATGCTCCCTGCGCACCTGGTCCGCCAGATCGTAGAGTGTCTGAAGGCGCGAGGGGTCCTGCTCCTTGAGCCACACAAGTATCTCGGCTTTGGACAGGTCCGTCACGGTTAGTTGACCAGGCTCATCGCGTCTTCACTGAGCTCTGCGCCTTCGCTCTCTCGCGCCAACCCCAAATCCTGCCGCCGGGCCTGCTTGTAAGCGGCCAGAGCCTCTGGGAAGGGCTCCAGCGCGCGCTCCAGGATGCCAAGCGCATAGGCAATCACCAGGCCGTAGTTGGTGATGGGCACTCCCTGCCGGGCGCACTCGCGAATGCGGCTCATCATCTCCTGGCGATTCCACATGCACGCGCCGCAGTGGATCACGAGCTTGTAGGTCGAAAGATCCTCAGGAAAGTCGCGCCCCTTCACGGTGGTGAACTCCAGATCGCCGCCGACGTACTGACGCAGCCAGCGGGGAATCTTCACGCGGCCGATATCTTCTTCAACCGGGTGATGCGTGCAGGACTCAGCAACCAGCACCTTGTCACCGGCTTTCAACCGTTCCACGGCAACGGCCGCCATGGTCTGCGCCTCCAGGTCGCCCTTCATGCGCGAAAGTAGAATCGAGAATGCCGTCAGCGGAATCGACTCCGGCGTTACTCGCGCCACCTTATCGAACACCTGCGCATCGGTGACTACAATGCTCGGAGGCGTCTTCATGTTGTTCAGTACATTCAGAAGGCCTGCATCTTTCACCACAACGCAGTTCGCTTCCCCATCGAGCAGTTCACGAATCGCTTGCGTCTGCAACTGCTTGATGCGGCCCTTGGGCGCTTCCTTGTCGATGGGCATCACCAACACCGCGGTCTCGCCAGTCCCGACCAGGTCGCGCAGAAGGGCTCGCGGCTCAACGCTGTCGGCGGGCGCAATCTCCCAGAGCTTTGCACGGAATTCATCCACGCCCTCGCCTGTTGTGGCAACAAGCCTCGCATACGGGATTTGCTCGCGGTCAAAGCGAATCAGGTGCTCCATCTGCGGCATCTGTAGGTCTGCCTTGTTCAAGGCCACCAGCACGGGAATTCCGCGACCGCGCAGCTCCGTAAGGAGCTGCTCCTCGAACTCGCCCCACACGCCGGCTTCGGTCACCAGCACGCCGATGTCGGAGCGGCCGATGGCCAGGCGCGTCTTCTCGATCCGCTGCGCGCCAAGCGCGCCCACGTCATCCACGCCTGCCGTGTCAACAAAGAGAACCGGCCCGATGGGGAGCAACTCCATTGGCTTCTCGACGGGATCGGTTGTGGTGCCAGCCACCTCCGACACGATCGATACCTTCTGCTGCGTTACGGCATTCAGCAGGCTTGATTTGCCGACGTTGCGGCGTCCGAAGAAGCCAATGTGCAGCCGAAACCCTTTTGAAGTTGCCCGTATCATTCTGTTCTCCCCTTTGTTTTAGATGAAGACGTCGCGTTCGCCGCGGCGAACTTTGTTGAGCATGGGCAGCGCGCATGCGGTCTGCCGTCCATCCATGTGTTGCAGCTCAAGTGAAATCAGCTTCTCGCCGGCGCGCTTTGCCTGGGCCCCGGCGTAGTCGCAAAGGTATTCCTGAAAGGTTGACAGCGCGTTGGGCTGGCAGTGGTACTTGATCTCTCCCGGCTTTGCAATGTCCATGAAGTCCTGTCCGGTGCGCCCTGTTCTATAACACGCTGTGCAGAACGAAGGCAGAAAACCAAGCGACACCACGTCCTGGACAACCTCTTCCACCGTGCGATGATCGCCCAGTTGGAACTGGCTGCCGTTCGGATCGCCGGCGCCATCCTTGTACCCGCCCGGATCGGTCCGGCTCCCGGCGGAGATCTGAGAGACCCCAACTTCCAAAGTCGCGCGGCGCACCTCCGCGGTTTCGCGCGTGGACATGATCATTCCCGTGTAGGGAACCGCCAGCCTCATGATGGCCACCATCTTCACGAAATCTGCATCGCTGACCGCATGCGGTGGCTGCGATGCAATCTCCGATCCAACCGCCGGCTCCATGCGCGGAAAGCTCAGCGTGTGCGGACCGACACCGAACGCTTCTTCCAATGCGCGAATATGCTGCATCGTGGCGAGGATCTCGAACCGCCAATCGTAGAGCCCGAAGAGAAGCCCCATGCCCACATCGTCGATGCCCGCTTCCATCGCCCGGTGAAACGCAGTCGCGCGCCAATCGTAATCGCGCTTGGATCCCTTCAAGTGAACATCCGCATAAGTAGGGCGGTGGTAGGTCTCCTGGAATAGTTGAAATGTGCCGATGTTCGCTGCCTTCAGTTGCCGAAAGCGCTCGGTCGTCTGCGGAGCCAGATTCACGTTGACCCGGCGAATCTCTCCTGGGCCGATCCGCGTCTCGTAAACCGTCGCAATGGAATCCAGGAGGTACTGAAACCCCTGCGGCGGCAGAGCTTCTCCTGAGACAACGAGAACGCGCTTGTGGCCCTGGCGGATGAGAATCCGCGTCTCCTCGGCAATCTGCTCCTGGGTCAGCGTGCGCCGCTTCAGATCCGCATTCGTGGCACGGAAGGCGCAGTACGTGCATTCGTTCATGCAGCGGTTGGACACGTAGAGCGGAGCAAACAAAACCAGGCGCGTGCCGTAGATCTCTTCCTTCACCTTCTTCGCAGTCGAGAAGATCTCCGCCAGCAGTTCCGGGTCTTCGACAAACGACAGGCAGGCAACCTCCTTCATCGTCAGGCCCTGCAACTCCCGGGCCTTCACCAGAAGTTCCCGCACGCGTGACGGCGCAGGCCGCTGGCGTGATCCCAGTATGTCTTCGATCTCCTGTTCGTTGATGAAGTCCGCTCGTTCTTGGGCTATCAAGACGTGCTCCTCTCTTCACTCAGCCGGCGTGCTGGCCTGTGCAGTTTGCACAGGTGTGGCGCCCCGGATTCTCGTTCTCAATGCGGTTGTCTATCTCTTCAATCGCCTTTGCGGCCGTACACTCAGGAACGTGCTGGCCATCGATCATGACCGTTGGCCCTGTCTCGCATTTCTCGAAGCAGAAACCAGCGCGCACATCCAGGCGGCCCTCCAGCCCACTCTGTTCTGCGTGGCGCAAAACCCCATTTAGAACATGCTGCGAACCCTTGAGGTAGCAGTTCGTTCCCAGGCAGACGCTAACCTTCACCTTGTCGTCGCACTTCGATTGCATCAGCGGAAGCGACTCCTCCGAGATGCGGTGGCGGCTCTGGTAGGTTGTGTGCAACAGATGGTGCGCCTTCTCTCCACCAATGTCTCCAAGGAACTTCGCGTAACACTCCGTGATGAACACGTTGTCCTGTGACTTGTGCAGTTGCAGCATCTTGTCCGCGTTGTACAGCCCCTTTGTTCTCAGGGCGCGGGTGTTCGGCGTCGTGCTTACCGGCTGACCGGCTCCGCCCACGCAGCCGCCTGGGCAGGCCATCACCTCGATCAGGTCGTAATGGCTCTTCCCTGCTCTCACCTGTTCCGCCACCACCCGCGCATTGCGCAGACCGTGGACCACGGCCAGCTTCAACTTCGATCCATTGACGGAGATAGTGGCCTCGCGCAAACCGGAGTCACCGCGCACCTGCTCGAACTCAACCCGCTCCAGCTTCTGGCCCGAGACCTTCTCCGCTGCGTAGCGAAGCACCGCTTCCGTCACGCCGCCGGAGTTGCCAAAGATAACTCCTGCGCCGGTATAGAAGCCGAAGGGCATATCGAACGACTCGGGCTGAAGGCTATCGAAGATGATTCCCGCGGACTGAATCATCTGCGCGAGCTCCTGCGTGGTCAGCACGTTATCCACGTCCGGGTCGCCATCCACGCCCATCTCCGGCCGCTGGGACTCGAACTTCTTGGCCGTACACGGCATGATTGCGACAACCTTGATGTCTTTGCGCTCAAGCTTGAGCTGTTCCGGCAACATCGCCTTGAGCAGCGAACCGAACATCGCCTGCGGAGAGCGGCACGTGGAGAGATTGGGTAGCAGCTCCGGAAAGTACTGCTCTGCATACTTCACCCACCCGGGGCAGCATGAAGTGAACATGGGCAATGTTCCGCCTTGC
>Ga0302319_10004425_pt1 | contig 28884 bp, 16 predicted proteins | sample Bog_T0_2_FD_203319 | JGI IMG/M metagenome (GOLD analysis project Ga0302319, IMG submission 203319) | Peat permafrost microbial communities from Stordalen Mire near Abisko, Sweden - Bog_T0_2 | ecosystem: Environmental > Terrestrial > Soil > Wetlands > Peat | place: Sweden: Abisko, Stordalen Mire... | reverse complement strand
GCCGCCCAGCGTGGACCTGGTGTATTTCCTTCCGGTCTCGCCGGGTTGGTTTGAGACCATGCGCATGCGGATGATGGCCGGGCGGGAGTTCCTGTCGAGCGAAGTGAATCCAGGCGCGGCGGTGGTGAACCAGACGTTTGTGAAGCGGTTCTTTCCCGGTGAGAATCCAGTGGGCAGACACTTCGAGGAAGTTGGCGACGACGGCTCGCGGCAGCACTTCCTTGTTGTGGGCGTAGCGGCAGATGCGCCGTATCGCAGCGTGCGCGAAGCGCAACTGCCGGTGGCGTTCGTGCCGTTGCGCGAAGTGGACGCGAAGGGCGTGGCGCAGCCGGAAGAAGGCATAACATTTCTATTGCGGATGAAGGGCAAAGATCAAACAGCCTTGATGGCCCGAGCCGAGGAGATGCGGAAGGCTGTTGCAGCGGCCGGGGCGGGCATTCGCGTGAGTAATGTGCGCACGCAACAAGAACTGATCGATGCGCAAACCCTCCGCGAGCGGTTGCTGGCTATGCTGGGTATGTTCTTTGCGGCAGTGGCGTTGCTGCTGGCGGGGATCGGGCTGTATGGCGTGTTGAACTACTCGGTGTTGCAGCGGAGGCGAGAGATTGGGATTCGGGTTGCGATAGGCGCACGCAAAGCCGCGATTGCACGGCTCGTTACGCAGAGGGTGTTTTCCATGGTCGCTGTAGGCGTTGTAGCGGGAGTGGGTCTGGGACTGGCTTCGGCGCGATATATGGAGTCGCTATTCTTCCAGGTGAAGGCTTCGGATGCGAGTATGCTGGCGGTGCCTTGCGCAGTGATTCTGGCGGTCGCAATGGTGGCTACGGTACCCGCGGTGTTGCGCGCGCTGCGCGTTGATCCGGTGGAGATTCTGCGGGCAGAATAATCCGTTCGTGCTCTTCGCGGAGAGTGGGCAATGCACCGGGAAGCGCCGAGCAATGCTAGAGCATTCTGTGAAATGGCGTGCACCTAAAGGTTATTGGCTTCCCACCCTTTCCGCAGAAAAAAGCGGAAAGGACGGGGCACGGAAGTCTACGGCACAAGGGGGAATGCTCTAGGCGAGCGCGACTTCGATCTTCTTGGCCTCCGCGTCCAGTTTAACGATCTTGAACGAGCGGATCTGGCCGGCGCTCAAGGGCTCTGGCTTGGCCGAGGCTGCCAGCGCGTTGCCTTTCCAGCGCGCGCTGAGCAATGAGGTGAGCGAAGACAGATCTGCCTTGCCTTCCGGCTTGGCCTCGGTCTTCTCCGGCGCCGGTGCGGCTGCGACCTTGCACTGAGCGCGAATGCCTTCTCCAAGCTCGACGACCGCTGTCCCCGTGCCGAGTTCCACCACGCGGCCTGAAACCAGGTCGCCGGCTTTGTGTTCGGCGATGTACTCGTCGATGCTGGTGGGAATAAGCTGCTTCATGCTCAGCTTGATCTGGCGTTTTTCGGTATCGATGGCCAGCACCAGGGCCTTGACGACCTGGCCTACACGCAGGACTTCGTTGGGGTTGTTGATGCGGCGGTCGGCAACGATTTCGCTGACGTGAACCAGGCCTTCGACGCCGTCGGCCAATTGCACAAAGGCGCCGAAGTTCATCAGCTTGGTCACTGGGCCTTCGATCTGGGTGCCTTCCGGGAATTTCTGGCGGACTTCAGCCCAGGGATCGGCCATGGCATGCTTCAGGCCCAGGCTGATGCGGCGCTCCTCCGGCTTGATGCCCAGGATGACTGCATCCACGCGGTCGCCTTGCTTAAGCACGTCGCTGGGATGGCGAATCTTCTTGCCCCACGACATTTCCGAGATGTGGATAAGCCCTTCGATGCCTGGTTCGATCTCCACAAAGGCGCCGAAGTCCTGAAGGCGGGTCACGGTTCCACTCACGCGCTGACCGGCCTGGAAGCGGCCCGGAACAGTGGCCCAGGGCTCGGCTTGGAGCTGCTTGAGTCCGAGGGAAAGCTTCTTGGTTTCCGCGTCGATTTTGAGAATCTTGACTTGGATCTCCTGGCCGGTGGAGAGCAAGTCTTCCGACTTCTGCACGCGGCTATGGGCCATGTCGCTGATATGCAGCAAGCCATCGATGCCGCCGAGGTCGATGAACGCTCCGTAGGGCGTGAGGCTGCGCACGGTACCGCTGACGATGTCGCCTTCCTTGAGCGCGGCGCGCCGACCCTCGACCAGGCCGCGCGCCTGCTCTTCGAGGACTACGCGGCGATCGACGACGACGTCTTCATCGAGGACGTCGAGCTTGGTGATGCGGCAGGTGATCTCGGTGCCGACCAGCTTTTCAAGCTCGACCGCATCGCGGGTGCCGCTTCGGCTGGCGGGCATGAAGGCGCGAACGCCGACGTCCACGCGCAGTCCGCCCTTGACGACTTCGGTGACGGTGCCCACGACCGCGGTCTTCTCGGCGAAGGCCGCCTCGAGAGCGCTCCAGTCGCGGGGTTGCGCCACTTTGAAGCGGGAAAGTTCGTAGTAGCCTTCCTCGTTGCGCCCGGTCACGGAGACGGGTACGGAGTCGCCGGACTTTACCTTTTCGGCGTTGTCGTCAAAGGCCGAACGCGGCAACACGCCTTCGGTCTTATAGCCGATGTCGAGAAACACCTGGTCAGCGGAGAGAGACACAACCGTACCTTGCAACTGTTTCTGGCCCGGCGCGGCCTTATGCGAATGGCTCTTCTCGAAGGCTTTGAGCAGTTCAGCAAAGTCCTCCACCGGTTCCTCGGACGCGGGTTCGGGTACTGCGACCGGCGGGAGCGGAGCAGCGGCGACACTCACTTTGGCGGGTGGGGCGGGATCGAAAGCGATGGGGACGTCGACGATTGCCGGCGCGGGCTGCTCCTCGCTGGCTTGCGGAACAGCATCGGCGAGGGGCGCAGAGACTGGCTCGGTGGCGGATTCCAACGCGGGCTGTGGTGTTTCGAGGTTGTGATTGGTCATGGAGGTCTACCCCTCCATTCTCCCATGCGCTGCCGAGCCAAGGCGCTCCCATCCCCGAAAGGGAGGAAACTTTAGCGGATATTGCAGGCGAGGCGCAGGGTTGGCCGGTTATTCACTGTTTTGTCTCAAACGGAAGGGGCGCCTGAAAATCCAAGCACTTCGGATGGGAGGCGGCGGTGTGTCGGGGCGCACACTGCGGTGGAGAGGCCGGGCATACAATTACTACGGAATTCATTGGCCTTACCGGTTGCAGCATGGGGGCACTGCGATTCCGAGGAATGTGATGAAGAAGCCCTGTCTGGCCGTGCTCCTGCTGCTGGCCACGTCTGTTCCAGCCCTTGCCAAACCAAAGGACGATTATCCGGTTCCATGCAACATTCTGTGGACAGCGGTCAGGAACACGCTTTCCAATCCGAGCAACTACAGCATCCTGGGAATCAGCGATTCGAGCCAGAATGCGGCATTCAAGATCGTGGGCAGCCTGGTTCCGTATACCGATCGGGTGGCATTGATGACGCGGGACAGCGGCTGCTCCTTGAAGCTCGCATTTATCGAGGTTGGCTCCGATAACGCGGACCTCCGCGAATTCCGCAAGGGCGTGACAAAGTCATTGGCAAAGATCGAGGCGGCAAAACCACCGATGGCTCCGGTTCCGGGTGTGCCGGTAAACACGGCTCCGGGCCAGCAGTAGAGAAAGGACCTGAAGCTCCGATCTTGCAGCAGGTTCGGTCGAACCCTGCCGGGAGATTGAGACGGAAGGACGACGCAGCCCTTTGCGCCGATGGCGACGGACTCTTATCATCTCCAGATGGATGAACCCAGGGATGAGCTTTCCCGGCTTGTCGATCAACTAAACCGTTCCGCGACGGCTGTGGCCCGGTCTGGCGAGAAGCGGTCGATCGATGCGCTTCTCAGTGTGGCCGTGGAGAGCCACGCCTCCGATGTGATCGTGGTCGTCGGCTCTCCGGCCACGTTGCGGGTGAATGGTGCGCTGGCCTCGGAGAACGGCCCGCCGCTCACCGCGGAGAGCATTCGTTCGATGCTGCTTCCGTTGCTTTCAGCACAGCAGATGCAGGAGTTGCAGGAACGCAAGTGCATCGACTTCTGTTTTGTACGGGGCGCGACCGGCCGATTCCGGGCCAACTTTCATTTTCAGCGAGGAACTCTGGCGGCTTCCATCCGCCTGCTGCCGGCGCAGATTCCGACGCTCGAGAGTTTGCACCTGCCTGCTTCACTGGGACAGTTGGCAGACCGGCGGCAGGGACTCATCCTGCTGACCGGCGCCACGGGAAGCGGCAAGACATCGACGATGGCTGCGCTGATCGACCGCATCAACGGCCACCGCCGCGACCACATCATTACCATTGAAGATCCGGTGGAGTATCAGCACGCCAATCGCAAATCGCTGGTGGAGCAGATCGAGCTGGGCAGCGACACGCTCAGCTTTGCGCACGCGGTGCGGGCTGTGCTGCGCCAGGATCCGGACGTAATCCTGGTGGGCGAGATGCGCGATAGCGAGACGATGGCCGCGGCGCTGACGGCTGCCGAGACCGGTCACCTGGTCTTCACATCGCTGCACACGAACGATGCCGCGCAGACGGTCTCGCGGATTCTGGATACCTTCCCGTCGGGGTACCAGTCGCAGATACGCCAGCAGCTCTCGCTGGCGCTGCTGGCGGTGATTTCGCAGCAACTGTTGCCTGCGGCCAATGGCATTGGGCGCTACCCGGCGGTGGAGATCCTGGTGGCGACAAGTGGAATGCGCAACCTGATCCGGCGGGGCGACGACCACCAACTCCGCGCCAATATCGAGACCGGACGCAGCGACGGGATGATGACAATGGAGCAATCGTTGGCGGAGTTGGTGTGGGCGGGGCGTGTTGCGCGCGAGACGGCGTTCGCGCATTGCAATCATCCGGAAGATTTGCGCCGTCATTTGCAGGGGTGATGGCGCCGTGCTTCAGGGCATCTCGTCTTGCCAAGCAGGGTACAACACAATGCCGGCCACGCCGCAAGCGCCCCGTGCCCCATCTTTCCGCGCTTTTTGCGGAAGGGTGGGAAACCCCGAAACTCAAGCCGCCGTGTTCTTCAGGACCGAACGGGAAAGACAGTGAGGTGGGACCTGTGGAGGGTGCTCGTTTCCCATCCACGCGGGATCAAGCTGCGCGTTGATGGAGCACCCAGCAAGGGTTGGGGCACCCGGCACATTCACCCGGCGGATTGTGCTTAGAAGTGGCGGATTGGGTCGGTACCGGTGTTGGGCAGTGTGCTGGGTGTCGCCGTTGCGCCATGATCGGCCGGGCGGTCGGTGTGGCTCTCCAGTGATCGGCTGACCAGGTCGCGGGAGCCGAGGCCGATGGCGAGCGAGAGCGTGAGCACGATGCCGCCGAACAGGATGCCAAAGGCCAACTCGGCAACGATACCGCCGATCTCCAGGTGGTCGAGAACCATGGCCGCCGTGAGCACCAGTACCAGCCATTTCACGCCGAGGGAAAGAAAGCGGGCATATTGCAGTTGTGCATTGACGGCTCCGATGAGCACGGAGCGCGAAAGGAAACGCGCAATCAATGTGCCGGCGATCAGCAGGAAGATGGCGCCGACGGCGTGGGTGAGATAGGGCAGCAGGGAGATGGGCAATGTGGACGCCGTGGCGTACGACGCGTCGAATGCCGAGACCCCGATGATGAGTCCGAGCAGCACGCAAATCCAGAACGAGGCGCGGGCGATCAACGCGCTTGGCGAGGTGGCCGGTGTCCATTCCGCCTTGTTGCGGGTGCGCTCCAGGTAATCGTCGAATCGCACCCATGCAAGCACGCGGCGCAGCACCGCGGAGATCAACATGCCAATCGCAGTAAAGACAGCAATGGCCACAAAGAAGGCGAGAATTCCGGGCAGGATGGCGATGAGCAGCGAGAGCACACGATAGATGGACTGGTGGAGCGCGTCGGACATGTGGTGCCATACGGAGGCGTTGTCAGCATAGATGGGCTGGCTCGGCGCGCTCGGCATGGCCTGGAACATCACGGCAAGAGTGTTAAGCATGGGACAAACTCCTTGAAGAATTTCTCGCGCTGCGTTCCGCGTCTTTCCATTCCAACTCCGAAGCGGCGAAACAGCTTTCGGGCAAGGTGAGTTCTGCCCAGGAACTCACGGATTAAACCGATCCGGCCAGCGCCAGCGGGAGACGAGGTAAGGCTTGTCGGCCTCGAAGGCTGCGGCGATGGCTTCGATATGCCGTTCCGCTTCGGTCCCGGAGGCAGTGATGTTGATGTGGCTTGCCACGCAGGCCAGGTAAAGGGGGATCAGTGCGCCCAGAAGGTGTCCACGATTGATGGTGCGGAGCCTGTAGGCGAGCAGAAAGTCATACACAATGCGCGCCCAGAGGCTCTCCGGCATGCGAAAGGAAGAAGCGTCGGTCAGGTAGAGTCGCTTGAGTCCGAGCAGGGTATTGGGCGGCAGAACCAGCGACCAGATCTCGCGCAGGTTGGTATAGGCCAGGCGGAAGGCGTCGAGCATGGGGGTGATGTCGGAACCTCCGTCAGCGGGCGGCGCTTGTGGCAGGGGGTTGCGCGGCGCCGGCAGGGGACGTGCACGCTGCCAGTGGGCGGCTTTTGCGTCGATGTCGGCAAAGAGGGAGCCCGTCACCGAGGCCAGAATGGCGTTGATATCCGGGTCGGCCGGTTGTGGCGTGGTTCGCGGACCCACGTCGAATTCGGCCGTGGTGTAGCCCGCGACGGCTGCCTCGTTCACCGGCCAAATCAGGCTACTCCCCTGGTTGAGAGCTGTCAGACGCTGCGCAGCCGCGGCGAGCCGGCCCGCCATGCGCAGAGAAAGGCCCAGGTCGACAGCAAGAGGAAACCGAATCCGCGAAGCGAAGAGCGCACGGGTGAGCGGGTACAGAATGACTGAATTGATGAGGCCGGCGTTCGGCGGCAGGTCGTAACAGGGGACGGCCATGTCCGTGGAACTGCTGAGAACCGCCTGCGTCAGGTTGCTGAGCGCTGGGGTTGATAACGACTCCGCTCCGGGGCCGAGCATCAAGATGGCGCGCGCGCGATTTTCTTCCGCTAACTGATAGGCATTCACGAAATCGGCTGCCGTGAGCGTCCAGGACGACTCTGTGGATGGGACAGGCACCATGCGAAATTGCGGCCACGCCTCGACGGCCGCGGCGTCCGGGGTGGCAATGATCACGTCTTCGGTGGGATGGAACGACGCCAGGTTGGCGAGCACGCTGGTCATCTCCTCCGGCCCCATGGGGGCAAGAAGCACGAACAGACCCGGAGTAGGGCGGGTCGCGAACGAGGAAGTCTCGAGGATTTGATCGGAAGTTGCCATCGTCACTCGCAGGAAAGAATTGGCTTGGCTATGCTCTTCAGCTCGCAGCCGGCAAGAAGATTCATGGGAACTCCTATAACGCTAAGATGCCGGCCAAAGGGATACGGAGCCAGGAGGGGCGATTGTTGAGCTCGTAGAGCAACTCATAAAGCGCTTTCTCCAGCATGTAGGCAGCCAGCAAAGCTTGGGATTGCTGTGCGGAAGGCAGCAGCGCGGGATTGGCCGCCATGGTCTCTCGATAGGCGCGGAGAAATTCTGAGGAGGCGGTATTCTGCCAGTGAACGGCCCAGGCGGTGAGAGTTTCGCAGCGCAGCCCGCGCGCGTGTTCCGGATGGGAGGCGAAGTAGTCGTAAAGCGCCGAATAAGCGGCGTAGGAGAGCGAGCGGATCATGCCCGCTACATCCTTCAGCGGTGATTGTTTTTGACGGCGCTCGGCGAGCAAGCGGGCCGGCTCACCCTCAAAGTCCAGGAGAACAAAGTCTCCTGAGCTTTCTGTCTCGGCGTGCTCTGAGTTTGGTGCGGCCCCAACCGTCCGCAGAGTTTGGCCCAAATGGTAGTCCCCGTGAATGCGGATTCGCTGGCCGGAGGGGGTGGAAGAGGTGATCGCGTTGGCTCGGGAAAACAAGTCGATCCGCCGGGAAAGAAGCAACGCCGCGTCGTCCGCGGTGAGGTCTTTTAATGTCGACAGTTTGATCTTCAGCGTCTCCAGGGTGGAAGTAATCTGGGCATCGATCCGATGTGCGTCACGGGCCAGGTCTTCGGCTGTGAACGGCTCCGGTGCGAAGGCCGGGTCGGCCGTCGGCGTGGCGAGGGCCAGGTGCATCTCCGCGGTGCGGCGACCTAGCAAGGCGGCGGCTTCAAGGCTTGCGCCGGCAGACTGCACGGCTTCCGGTACCGGGCCGTGCTCATTCAGGAAGCTGGGCTGCCGCGCTTTGGGTGGCGCCGGCCTTTCGGCGACCCCTTCCAGGAAGCTTGCAAGTTGTTCGAGGAACCATTTCCAGCCATCGCCTTGGTTGGCGACGAGCCCTTGCAGCATGGCGACGGTCGTCCCTTCTCCGTCGGTCCGGATCGAAGCTATTTCGCCGAGGAAAGGGGCGATCCTGGGGAAGCGGGCCACTTCCGTCAGAAAGCGCCCAATCTCCACGTCGGGATTCTCGCCCGGCTGCAAGCGCCGAAATAGCTTAAGGATGAGTTCGTTGCCGTAGAGGATCGAGGTGTTGGACTGCTCTGCCGACCCCACACGGGAGGGCAAGCGGTGGGCATGGACCGGGGCAAAGGCCGTGGAGGCACGGGCGTCTAGCCTCCCGGCGGCCGAACCGATGAGGCCGGCGTAGGGAGACTCCCGGGGCTGCAGTTGTTGAGTCGATTCGATCTTGCTGGTTGCGGAATCCTCACGCGGAGGCGCGGCTGCTTCCCCCGGTTGCGCGGCGAGGGGTGCCGGGGACACTTGAAGATCGGCGGCTTGCACAGTCGACAAGGGCAAGGTCGCGTTGCGCTCGATAAGGGCAAGAAGTCTCTGACGGAAATCTTCGCGCAGGGTAGCATCCTGCAGTATTCCCGGGCCGAGCAAAGTGGGGAGAGTGGCGAGGGTGCCCTGCGGCTGTTCGATCGTCTGTCGGTCTGCGTCCGCGCCCGCAATGAAGGCCAGAGGAACCTGGTAGGTGTCTACCAGCCCGTCGGCATAAGAGATCTCCACGAAAAAGATGGCCGGGGGAAGGCTTCCGTCCGCGGGCGCAGTGGGTGGTTCGAAGATGATGTTGTCGGACGCTGCGGCGGATGGCAACTCCACCCAGTCCGCTACGCGCGCGCCCTGCACCTTGCGGGTCTTTGCCCCAAACCAGCGTTGCCGTTGCAACCATGCGGGCAAGGCCGACTCGATCAGGGTGCGTCCGTGTCCAGCCATGAAGCCTGCCCAGCCCTCGGTGAGCAGATCGAGCGTGGCCGGCTCCATCCCCGGTGCTTCGGCTTCGGCCTGTTGCAGCGGCTGCGGTACGGCTTCTGCCAGCATGCTGGATGGCTGCAGTTCCAGCCAAAGAAACGAATACGGCGCCAGGGTTATGGCGTAGGGTGTGGTGTCGATAGTCGGGAAGGGGACATACCCCAGCATCTCCATCGGTTCCTGCCCGGCGAATTCCGACAGGTCGAGCGAGACCGGCTGCGCAAAGCGGCTGAGATTGGCCACGCAGAGCACTGTCTCATGCGTCCCGTCACCGCGGTCGAGATCGCGAATGTAGGCCAGGACCTTGCGATTTTCCGGGTTGAGGAAGCGCAGGGTTCCGCGCCCGAACACCTGGAAGAGCTTGCGCAAGGCGATCATGTTGCGCGTCCAATGGAGAAGGCTCGATTGATCGCTGAGTTGGGCCTCGACGTTGATGACCTGGTAGCCGTAGATGGGGTCCATGACCACCGGAAAATAGAGCCGGGCTGGATCGCAGCGGGAGAAGCCGGCGTTGCGGTCGGAGTTCCACTGCATGGGCGTGCGCACACCGTTGCGGTCGCCGAGATAGATGTTGTCGCCCATGCCGATCTCATCGCCGTAATAGAGGATGGGTGTACCGGGGAAGCTGAGCAGTAGGGAGTTCAAGAGCTCGATGCGGCGGCGATTGTTGTCGACGAGCGGGGCGAGGCGGCGGCGGATACCCACATTTATGCGCATGCGCGGATCGGCCGAGTAGGCGAAGTACATGTAGTCGCGCTCGTCGTTGGTGACCATTTCGAGCGTGAGCTCATCGTGGTTGCGGAGGAACAGGCCCCACTGGCAGTTTGCCGGAATGTCCGGCGTCTGGGCCATGATGTCGGTAATGGGCAGGCGGTCTTCCTGGCGCAGCGCCATGTAGATGCGCGGCATCAACGGGAAATGGAAGGCCATGTGGCACTCATCGCCGTCGCCAAAGTAGGGGCGCACGTCGGCCGGCCACTGGTTGGCTTCAGCCAGGACCAGGCGGTTGTCGTATTCGGCGTCAATGGCCGCGCGAATCTGCTTGATCACTCTGTGTGTCTCCGGCAGGTTTTCGCACGAGGTGCCGTCCCGCTCCACGAGGTAGGGGATGGCGTCCATGCGCATCGCGTCCACGCCCATGTCCAGCCAAAAGCGCATGGCCTTCAAGACTTCTTCCAGCACCATCGGATTGTCGAAGTTCAGGTCCGGCTGGTGAGAAAAGAAGCGATGCCAGTAGAAGGCCTTGGCCGTCTCGTCCCACGTCCAGTTGGACTTCTCCGTGTCGGTAAAGATGATGCGGGCGTCTTTGTAGACCGAATCGGTTGCGGACCAGACGTACATCTCGCGCGCGGGGGAACCGGGCGGCGCAAGGCGAGCCGCCTTGAACCACGGATGCTGATCGCTGGTGTGGTTGATGACCAGCTCGATCATGACTTGCATATTGCGCTGATGGGCCGCATCCAGGAACAACTTGAAGTCGTTCAGCGTACCGTAGGATGGGTTGACATCAACGTAATTGGCGATATCGTACCCGTCGTCGCGCAGCGGCGAAGGGAAAAAGGGAAGCATCCAAATGCACGTGACTCCGAGGTCCTGGAGATAGTCCAGGCGTGAAAGCAATCCCGGGAAGTCCCCGATGCCGTCGCCGTTTGAGTCCGCGAAGGCCCGCACGTGAAGCTCGTAAATGACCGCGTCCTTATACCAAAGCGGATCGATCGCACTTGCCGTCTTCTTCACGCTTTGCATCTCCGAGTCAATTCGATGAGTTTTTGTCTGCGGTTTTCATCGAGGCATCTGCCAGAGTCGATTGAAGCTGCGGGAGGCGCACATTCGCGTCGCGCAACTGCCGGGAACGATCCGCCGAGGATGAGACGCATTAGAAGCTGAGATGCACAAACGGCGCAACACGGATCGCTGGCTCCCAGATTAGGAGGGTTTATGGAGGAAAAAAGTCCCACGAACGGGGGATGGGCCGCGCCGAGACATCTGTGCTAAGGGCCGTCGGGAATCAGGAACTTACCTCGGCGAGCGGTGAAGGCGCTTGGAAGACCCCTACAACCCGGCGAGCCGTTGCGACTTCTAATTACGGAGCGCATGGCGATGAGTGAACGTTGCGCACGAGGCCTATGCGATCGTTGCCCACATCTACGTACCGTCTGCAACTGCATAAAAACTTTAACTTTGACGATGCCGCCAAGGCCGCCGCGTACTTGAAGGCGCTCGGGATATCCCATGTCTATTGTTCGCCTTACCTCCAAGCCGCCGCTGGCAGCATGCACGGGTATGACGTGGTGGACCAGGAAAAAGTCAACGAAGAATTGGGAGGGGAGGAGGGACACAGGCGCTTCTGTCACCGGTTGGGCGAACTGGGTCTGGGCCAAATCCTCGACATTGTGCCCAACCACATGGCCATTGGCCGCGGGAACCGATTCTGGTGGGACGTGTTGGAGAATGGTCCTTCCAGCCGCTACGCCACGTGGTTCGACATCGACTGGAACTCGTCTGAAGCCAAGCTGCAGAACAAGGTCCTCCTTCCTGTGCTCGGCGATCAATACGGGCGAATCTTGACTGCCGGGGAGATCGAGCTCGAACGCAATTCGGAGTGCTTCCAGGTGCGGTACGGCGAACATGTCTTCCCGGTCGCGCCGCGATCGCTGTCGATCGTATTGTCAAAGGCATCGGCCTTTATGACGGACGACGAATTGAGCTTCATCTCCGACAGCCTGTTGCGTTTGCCGTCGCCCGCCTCAACGGATCGAGAGGTGGGCCTGGCCCGGCATCGCGACAAAACCGTGATCTACGGACTGCTCAAGCGTCTGTTGGCAGAGAAGCCTGAAGTCGCCGTGGCCATCGATCGCGCCGTCGAAGAGTTATGTCGGAACAACGACGCGCTCGATGAGCTGCTCAACCAGCAGCAATATCGCCTTGCCTACTGGCGCACCGCGGGGGAAGAACTGGGCTACCGTCGCTTTTTCGACGTGAACACGCTCATTGGCCTGCGTGTGGAGCGTCCTCATGTTTTCGATGCGACCCACCGCCGCATTCTGGAGTGGCTGCAGAAGGGTGTGCTCAACGGCGTGCGCGTCGACCACCCCGATGGTCTGCGCGACCCGCAGCAATATTGTGAGCGGCTCCGCGAACACGCGCCGGAGGCGTGGATCGTAGGCGAGAAGATTCTGGAGCCGGGAGAGTTTCTGCGCGAGAACTGGCCCATCGACGGCACCAGCGGGTACGACTTTCTGAACGTCTGCAACAGCCTGCTGGTGTCGGGTGAGGGTCTTCAGCAGCTCACCGTGCTCTACGGCGAATTGACCGGCGAACCCACGGACTTCGACGCCGTGGCCCATGACAAGAAATTGAATGTGCAGCAGGAAGCTCTTGGCAGCGATGTGAACCGCCTGACCAGCCTGTTCGTGGAACTGTGCGAAAACAACCGCGATCGTCGCGACTACACGCGCGCCGAGATCCGTCGCGCGATTCGCGAAGTGGCGGCCTGCTTTAGCGTATACCGCACTTATGTGGTTCCCGCGCGCGATCAAGTGGTGGACGAAGATCGCGCGTGCATTGACCAGGCCGTGGCCGATGCCAAAGCGCAAAGACCGGATGTAGACGCCGGCCTGTTTGACTTCCTGGGCAGTGTGCTGGCCCTCCGCTCGCGAGGCGGCTTGGAGACAGAATTCCTGCAGCGTTTCCAGCAGTTCACGTCGCCGGTCATGGCCAAAGGCGTGGAGGACACCGCCTTCTACTGCTTCAATCGCATGATCGGCATGAACGAGGTAGGCAGCGCTCCGGGAAACGATGGTCTCTCCATTGCGCAGTTTCACGAATACTGCGCGAAGATGCACGCCACGCATCCGCTGACCATGAACACGCTTTCCACTCACGACACCAAGCGTGCCGATGATGTGCGCGCGCGGCTGGCGGTTCTCACGGAAGCGCCGAGGATCTGGGGGGCTGCCTACCGCCGTTGGTCCCGTGACAATGCTTCGTTTCGTACCGGAAGATTCCCCGATCCCAACACCGAATACTTCCTCTACCAGACGATGATCGGCGCTTGGCCCATCGGCAAGGATCGGCTGATTGCCTACATGGAAAAGGCGATGCGCGAAGCCAAACAGCAAACCAGCTGGACGCAGCAGAACCAGGAATTCGAAGATGCGCTGCGCATCTTCATTGAACGCATTCTGGATTCGAAGAGGTTTGTGGAACAGATTGAGACGCTTGTCGGCCAGATTCGCAAGGCGGGTCGCATCAACAGCCTTGCGCAAACCCTGCTGCGGTACACCGCGCCCGGGATACCGGACACATACCAGGGCAGCGAACTATGGGACCTAAGCCTGGTGGACCCCGACAACCGCCGGCCTGTCGACTACGATTTACGCATGCAGATGCTTGCGGAATTGAAAGATGGACTGGAAGTGGAAAAAATCTTGGAACGCGGGGACAGCGGATCGCCCAAACTATGGGTAGCGCACACCGCGTTGTGCCTGCGTCGCGATCGTCCCGAGTGGTTTGGCGTGGAAGCTGGCTATACTCCGATTGGATCCGAGGGGCCACGGCGCGACCACCTGGTGGGCTTCTTGCGCAGCGAGTCCGTGGCCGTCCTGGTGCCACGCTGGCCGTTCAAACTGAATGGCAAGTGGTCGTCCACAACGATCAAACTCCCTGCGGGCGAATGGAAGAATCTCTTAACCCGAGATCGAATGCAGGGAGGGAAATTGAATGTGCAATCGCTGTTGCAGCGGTTCCCCGTTGCATTGCTGGTCAAGGAATCGGAGTAATGCATGCATCGTTTTGAAGTGTGGGCGCCTCTGCCCCGCCGGGTTGCAGTACGCGTGAACAATAGAACATTGCCCATGAATGGGCCCGATCCAAAGGGCTGGTGGCGGCTCGATGTGGACGAGGCCGGCCCTGGAAGCGACTATTGTTTTGTGATCGACGACGACGAGACTTGTTATCCCGATCCCCGCTCGCCGTGGCAGCCCTACGGCGTACATGGGGCTTCGCGGGTCTACGATCACAGCGCATTCCAATGGTCCGACGCGCATTTCCGCCCGGCTCCGCTTGCCAGTGCGATTGTGTACGAGTTGCACATCGGTACGTTTACGCCGGAAGGCACACTGGACGCAGCAAAAGAGAAACTCGATTACCTGGTGAAGCTTGGCGCTACGCATGTCGAGCTGATGCCCGTGGCTTCGTTTACCGGCAATCATGGATGGGGGTACGATGGCGTCGATCTGTTCTCAGTGCACCAGCCCTACGGCGGTCCCGATGCGCTGAAGCGCTTCATTGACGCGGCCCATGGAAAAGATCTGGCGGTGTTGCTCGATGTGGTCTACAACCACTTTGGGCCGGTGGGCAATTATTGCGGTAAATTCGGGCCCTATCTCGTCGACGCGCACCATACTCCCTGGGGCGGCGCAATCAATTTGGAGGAGGGATGGTCGCATGAGGTGCGCCATTTCCTCTGCGACAACGCACTGATGTGGCTTCGCGCTTATCATTTTGACGGCCTTCGTCTCGATGCCGTGCACGCCTTAGTCGATCGATCTGCCATTCATTTCCTCGAACAACTCTCCGCCGAGGTTGAGGTCCTGAGTACCATTCTTGCGCGTCCTCTCACCCTGATTGCGGAGAGCGACCTAAACGATCCACGCATCGTAACGCCGCGCGAGGCAGGCGGAGTGGGGATGGATGCGCAATGGAGCGACGACTTCCACCATGCGCTATTTAGCGTTCTCCATGAGCACGCGAGCGGCGGCTACTATGCAGACTTTGGCGAGCTGAGCCATCTGGCCAAGGCTCTGGAAGAGAATTACGTCTACGATGGGATCTACTCCGGCTTCCGGAATCGCTTACACGGTCGCTCGGCAGCGCGCGTTCCGCAGCATCGCTTCCTCGGATTCATTCAGAACCACGATCAGGTTGGCAATCGCGCGGTAGGCGATCGCATCCATGAGACGGTCGGCTTCGATCGTGCCAAGATAGCCGCGGCGGTTGTGTTGATGAGCCCATTCGTCCCCATGCTCTTCGAGGGCGAGGAATGGGCGGCCTCAACGCCGTTCCAGTATTTTGCCGATCACGATGACCCGGAGTTGGCCCGCCGGGTGGCCGAAGGGCGGAAGAAGGAATTCGCCGCATTTGGCTGGCCAACCGAATCCATCCCGAATCCGGAGAAGCGGGAGACCTTCGAGCGCTCCAAGTTGAATTGGTCTGAGGTGCACGAAGACGGGCATGCGGAGATGCTTGCCTGGTATCGCGACCTGATCCATCTTCGCCGCACCACGCCTTCCTTGAATCGTGCCGATCCAGGGCAAACGCATGTTCAATTTGACGAGGAGGACATGAGTTTCACCGTGCGGCGGGGCGAGGTGATCCTCTGCTGCAACCTCGGAACTGGCGACCAGGCTTTCACGCTTCCCCAGGACGGGGAGTTGGTTCTGTGTTCGCGCGCCAACGTGAAGTTGGGGTCAGGAGTCATATCGCTTCCGCCAGACAGCGTTGCGGTGGTCCGGTATCACCTGGGATAACTCTTCATCGAGTTAAAACCGGCCGCTGCGGACCGCGATGGGCGGATCTATTGCTTGACCAACGTCGCGCGCACCGCAATGTCCTGCTTGAACGGCGGCAAGGTGAGTGTTTGTGTTGCACCTCCCTGGATTCGAATGGCAGGCGAGTACCCTCCTGTCATGGGGGAATACAGAGAGATATCGTAACTTCCTTGAGGCAGCTTGATGGAGAACGTTCCCTCAATGGCATCGCCTGCATGCGCGTCGCTCAACTCGCGCGAGTCAGCAAGATAGGCGATGTAGTCGTTTCCGTTGGCGGCAAGGCCGGAGACGGTAAGGTGCTGCGGCGAAGCGGCAATCCATTCCGTGGCGAGCTTGGAATGGACAAAGTCGAACGAGCTCATGAAGCCGGAAAGATGCTCCATCCATGCGCGGATACCGGCCTGTGAGGTGACGGTCCCTGTTTCGCTGCCCACGGTGATCGAGAAGTCGATGTAGTCATAGTGGCATCCGTTCAACACTGCGGTCCAGGCCCGCTTGCGATGGATGGTCCATCCCGTTGTATCGCGATACATGCTGGCGGTGTTGTCTTCATCGAGAACCGTCGGCTTGGGTCGCGCCGCCGCCGCATGGCAGTAGGCGGCCACATCGTCGAGCATCAGTTCTTTCGACATGAAGTTGCCCATCTCAAATGTGCGACCGTCAAAAAGAGTGTTGGGCAGCGGATGGTCATTGGCGATGTCGAATGTTTTGCCAGCGTACGTTGCGTCCATCGGAAATGCATTCTTTGCGCCATAGGTAAATGCCTGCTGGCCGGAGAGCAAGTGAGGCCGTCCAAGATGCTGCATCTCATCGCGCATCACGCGCGCCATCTCGTCCTGCCAGGCATCCACATCTGCAGGCGTGGCATGGCCTGGCGTTCCGCCACCTGGCTCGTTGCAGATTTCGTAATACACGTTATCGTAGCCACCGGTCTCCTGCATGATCTTGCGGGCGTAGGCAATTTGTTTCTCTACCAGCGCTCGGTTCTTGAGCGCGATGTATTCCTGCCAATCCACCTGGCCCACATGTTGAAGGTTGTTCTCCGCACGCAGCGGGTTGAGAGCCCATGTCTCGGGAGAATAGCTGTTGCTGAATACCGTTAGCTCCACTACGATGCCGTGCCTGGAGGCAGCATCCAGAAAACGGTGCAGCCGCTCAAAGTACTCCGGATTCCATTGGTCGAGATCGTAGACCGGCTCGCCATCCAGGGCCTTGCCGGGGCCTGTACGGACCCATGGAGCGATGTAATCGGGAGACTCGGGCTTGCACGGCGAGGAGGGATTGCGGGCGCTTTGCAGCTCGCGGTAAAGCAGGAACGTCCGCGTCATGGTCATCTTGTGGGCTGCAGCGTCGGCAAGATACTTGTCGAAATCGAAGGCACGGTTGATGACGGATCCGTAGTGTTCCGATGCGGAAACAAGGAGCAGAGGCTTGCCGCGAAACAGGAAGTAGCGCGGATGCTGGGGGTCGAGTTTGATGGCTTCCTGGGCGCACGCTCCCCACACGGCGAATGTGCTCAATAGACCTACACGAAGCCAGAATCCCAGCCTGTCCATCGTCTTCCTCCATTCCGAAGCATCTGCAATCTGACTGTGGAAGGGGCAGGGATTGCGTCGCGATTCGGGAACCTGAAAATTGGCGTAGACAGCATAACATCAGACCATCCGATCTGTTCGAGGCGTCGTCGAGAGCCATTGTTGCCAGAGAGCTTCGCCCTGCATTTGCCGACCCTGCGTCCCGGGGACTATAACAGTTTGGCGTTGCGAGGAGTGCTGCATGACATTCAAAGTTCACCGAAATGCTCCTGGATCGATCGACAGGCGCCGCTTTGTTTCTCTTTCCGGAATCGGCGGTCTGGCCGCTCTGACGATGCCCGGATCGGTTCCAGCCGCGGCAGCTACCACTGGAACGGATGCCATGCTGCAGACAGGCAACGGCGAGTGGATCTACCAAGTCGTTTCGGGCTGGGGAGCTTTGCCGGCGGGCAGAAGCTTTGGTGGGACGCACGGAGCCATCGCAACAGACACGGGCGGCCGCGTATACGTCAGCACGCAGAGTGAAACGGGAATCCTGGTCTATGGAGCGGATGGCGCATTGATCAAAACCATCGGCAGCGAGTATCCCGAAGTTCATTCGATGGTCTATGTGCAAGAAGGCGGCGAGGAGTATTTTTACACCATTGTGCAGAAGGGAACGCCGAAGGAGAACTGGCTCTTTGTGAAGATGAAGACCGACGGGACCGTGGTGCAGAAGATTACTGCGCCCCCCGAGGCGGGATTTAAAGCGCCGAACGAGTGGCGCGTGACGTCTGCGGTTCCGGCGCCGGATGGAAGCATCTTCATCGCCAACGGCTATGGAGATTCGCGGCTGTTTCGGTTCGACAAAAAGGGCACGTACATGGCGAGTTATTCAGGCAAGGGCAAGACGGATGGCCTGATGGACTGCAGCCACGGCCTTGCCGTGGACACGCGGTACGACCAGCCACTGCTGCTGGTCTGCGATCGTGAAAACCGCCGGCTGTGCCATTTCGATTTCGATGGCAAGTTTGTCGCGACGGTAACCCAGCACCTGCGCCGGCCCTGCCAGATCAGCTTTCACGGGGACTTCGCCGTGATCTCGGAACTGGAGGGTCGGGTGACCATAGTGGACAAAGACAATGTCCCGGTGGCTTTCCTCGGCGACAATCCGCGCCGAGCGCAATGGGCCAATTACGGCGTCGATCTGGCCGACATCTCGCCAACCGCCTTTAGCGCGGCCCATGGATGCCACATCGATGCACAGGGAAATATCTATGTCTCCGACTGGAATCATACCGGCCGTGTCACCAAGCTGGCCCGTGTAACTGCCTAGACGGCGCGCGCTCTTCATCGCGCGGAGCTTGAACTTCGGTGAGAGAAGGAAGGCGATGAAATTCGGGATTAATCTGCTTCTTTGGACCGCCAACTTCGAAGCATCCCACGTGCCACTTCTCGCGCGGATTCGCGCAGCCGGTTTCGATGGCGTCGAGGTACCGATGTATCGGGGCCGGGATCTTTCCGTTGCCGCGTTGCGCCAGGGCCTTGCCGACAATGGCCTGGAATGCACGGTCTGCTCCGTCCTCACGGACGGGTTGAACTTGCTTTCCGACGATGCAAAGGTGCGTGCCCGCACCGTGGACCGCTTACGCGAGAACATTGCCACCACCGCGGAGGCCGGAGCAAGGATCATTGCCGGGCCTCTTTATGCGCCGGTTGGCTACCTTCCCGGCCGCCGGCGCACCGCGCTTGAATGGACGTATGCCGTGGATGCCTGGCGCGAGCTTGGTACTTGGTTGGATCAACACGGCGTGACTGCGGCGATCGAACCGTTGAATCGCTTTGAGACCTTCTTCCTGAATACGGCCGAAGACGCAGCGCGATTTTGCGATGAGGTCAGCCACCCAAACGTGGGTGTTTTGCTGGACACGTTTCACGCCAATATCGAAGAGAAAAGCATTGCAGACGGTTTGCGCAGGGTGGTCCGGCATTTAAAACATATTCACACGTGTGAGAATGACCGGGGAACACCCGGAAGTGGGCATGTAGCGTGGGTTGAGGTCTTCGCGGCGATTCGGGAGATTGGCTACGACGGCTGGCTGACCATCGAAAGCTTCGCGTCGAACCTGCCGGAGATTGCGGCGGCCGCTGCCATTTGGCGCGATCTTGCGGTTACTCCCGATTCGGTCGCGTTTGACGGAGTGGGCTTTTTGAAGAAGATGACTGCCGAGTATCTGCTACCGTCTAAATAGATGGACTGTTCGTCCAGCTACAGCGATTTTTTCATGTGCAAGCGCTATTCAAACAATGACAAAGGGTTGGCCGGGGCGCTAAGGCAGTGTGCGCGCGCGGGCGTTTTACTGGTTTGTGGGGCGGCGGCGGGTTTGTGTGGATGCAAAGGTCCGGTGAGCGCGAAGGCCGTGGGTGCTCCCGTGGCCATCAAGGCGCCTCTTGGATTGCCGGAGGTCCCTATTCCCGAGGACAACCGGCCCACAGCGGAATCCATTGCGCTGGGGCGGCGGCTCTTCTACGACCGCATCCTGTCGAAGGACAATTCGATTGCCTGTGCGTCGTGTCACGATCCGCAGCACGGCTTTGCCGATCGACGCGAGCGGTCCCTGGGCGTGGGCGGAACTGTTGGCCATCGCAACGCGCCGACGCTGGTGAATGTGGCCTATGCCGACGAGCTGTTCTGGGATGGCCGCGCCCCGACCCTGGAAGCCCAGGTGGGCGGACCGATGGCTGATGCGCTGGAGATGAACCAGTCGCACGACGTGTCGATTGCCAAACTCAAGGCCAATCCGGTCTACAAGGAGCTGTTTCGCGAGGCGTACGGGACAGACGGCATCACCATGAAGCGGGTCGAAAACGCGATTGCCAGTTTTGAGCGGACCATTTTATGCGGCAATTCGCCCTTCGATCGGTATGAGTATCAGGGCCGCAAAGACGCTCTCTCTGCCGCGCAGATTCGCGGGCTGGCCGTCTTCAAGGATCCGTTGAAAGGCAATTGCGCTGCCTGCCACAGCATGGGACCCAAGTACGCTCTGTTTACCGACGGTCAGTTTCACAACACAGGTGAAGGTGTGGGCGATAACGAAGAACTCAGCGACGAAGGGCGCTTCACGCAAAGCAAGCTCAACATCGACAGGGGTGCATTCAAAACGCCGACACTTCGCGACGTTGCGCTTTCCGGCCCGTACATGCACGACGGGAAGCTGAAGACGCTGAAGGACGTGGTGGACTTTTACGCCGGCCAGGGAAACTCCAATCCGAATCTCGATGAACGGATGAAGAGGATCAACCTGTCGGGACAGGATCGCAGCGACCTGGTGGAATTCTTGAAGTCGTTGACCGGCGAACTGCCCCCCAACGTGGGGCCGCCCGGAAAGGAATAGCACCATGCGCACTAGAGAACTTGCACGAATCATCGGAGTTGCGTGTTGCGGGGCCTTGATCGCCGGCTGCTCGCACAGCGGAAAGAGCACGCCGGCGGTCGGGCAGGTACGGGAACCGGCCGTTGCGGTTTTTCAGGTAGACGCTGCCACGGCGGGCTCGATCTCCGGTGTTATTCGCTACGCAGGTCATCGACCTGCGCCCAAGTTGGTCGATATGAGCAACGATCCGGCATGCGTGGAAGCGCATCATGGGAAAGCATTCGACGAATCGGTACTGGTTTCGCCGAAGGGCCTATTGGAGAATGCGTTTGCTTATGTGAAGACGGGGTTGGAAGGCAAACACTTTGCAACGCCCACCTCAGCTGTAGTCATTGACCAGGCAGGTTGCTGGTTCAAGCCGCGCATCCTGGGCATCCAGACCAACCAGGTTTTCCAGGTGGTGAACTCCGATCCGGTGACGCACAACATTCATCCCATGGCGATGACGAACCGTGAGTGGAATCATAGCCAGGGAGCGGGCGATCCTCCGCTGATCCGCAAGTTCATCAAGCCGGAGGTCATGATTCCGGTGAAGTGCAATATTCATAGCTGGATGCATGCCTATATCGGGGTGCTTGAGCATCCTTATTTTGCGGTCAGCCAAGCCGACGGAACCTTCACGATTCCGAACTTGCCGCCCGGGACATATACCATAGGCATCTGGCAGGAAAAGCTCGGAACCCTTGAGCAGCAGGTGACCGTGGCTCCGCACGCGAACGCGCAAATGAATGTCGTCTTCAAAGGGAAGTGACGTATGCAGAAACAGCCAGGTTTTAAGTTCGTTGCTTTTGGTTTCATGGCCGCTTTTGCCGTGTTGACCATTGGGTGCTCTCCCGCCAAGCAGCCCGCTGCGCCAGAAGCTGACCTGGCTGCGCAATCGACGGCTCCGCGCATCTACGTGACCAACGAAGTGTCGGGCGACCTAACGGTGATCGACTCCGCCAGCGCCAAGGTCATTGCCACTATTCCCCTGGGCAAGCGTCCGCGCGGCATTCACCCGAGTCCCGATGGTAAGACGCTCTACGTGGCCTTGAGCGGCTCGCCCATTGCCGGTCCAGGTGTGGATGAAACCACCTTGCCGCCGCCGGACAAGAGCGCCGATGGGATTGGCGTATTCGACGTCGCGCAGAATAAGTTAGTCAAGATTATTCCCGGAGGATCGGACCCGGAAAACTTCGATGTGAGTAAAGACGGCAAGCTGCTGTTCATCTCCAACGAAGATACGTCGTCGGTCAGCATCGTGGACATCGGCAGTGAGAAGGTACTCAAGAGCATCAAGATTGGTGGCGAACCGGAAGGCGTGAAGGTCGCTCCGGATGGCAAGCACGTGTTCATTACTTCGGAAGAAGACGGGACGGTTGCGGTGCTCGACCCCACGGCGGCCACGATTGTTTCCACCTTCAAGGTGGGTCATCGTCCGCGTTCGATTGCTTTCACGCCGGATGGGGCGCATGCGTATGTCAATGCGGAGAATGACGGCGGCGTGGTGCTGGTGGATGCCAAGAAATACAAGATGCTCAAGCCGATCCCGATGGGCAAGCCGGGCGTGATCAAGCCCATGGCGGTGCTGATGTCGCCGGATGGGACAAGGCTGTATGCGAGCACCGGACGGGGGCATCAGATTGTGATTCTGGATACCGCGACGAACACCGTGGTGGCAACGGTGACGGCAGGGGCGCGGCCGTGGGGCATTGCGCTCTCACCGGATGCGAAGACGCTTTACTCTGCCAATGGTCCCTCCAACGATGTGTCGATCGTCGATTTAGCGACCCATGCTGTGACGGGAACGGCGCATGCTGGTAGCGGACCGTGGGGCATTGCTGTGCTGGCGCGGTGACTCAAGGCTAGACTCTTATTCACACAGAGAGCTCCGTGCTGGTTCGATATCCGACAATCAGCTTGCGTTACTTCGTACGCCTGCCGGGCCAAAACCAATACGTATAGCCCCCGCCAAGCGCTAATAAGATCATTCCGCCGAAGAGGTCGGGATGATACTGCGCCAGCACCACGTCAGCGGGATGATGAAAGTCCACGACGGCGACCGTGAGAATGATCGCTCCATACGCGGCCAATAGCAGGCCGATGAAGAACCATACCGGCAACATGTGTCCCTGTTTCTGCATGATGTCTCTCCGCTGTTTCTAAGTCGACTTACCAAAACTTCCATTGCAGGATGGCGAAGAAGACGCCGACGCCGCAAGCCCAGAAGATGGGCCGCTTGTAGAGTGGCATGGACGCTTCGGCCGGAAACTCGATTTGCCCGTAGACAAGATTCTTGAGTTCGGCGATGGGCTTGGGCGTGGTGACCAGGCTGACCGCAACGGTGACCACGGCACAGATCAGCCACGACCAGATGGCGCGATAGAGATTCTCAGCCATATCTTTGGCGTTGGGCGAGAGCGCGATGACGGCAAGGTAGGCATGGTTCACCCTGACCAGCGTAAACATCGCGACCGATCCGACGGTCCCGGCGAGTAGTCCGTAAAATCCGCCCTTGGGCGTAGCGCGTCTCCACAGCATGCCGATCAGGACGGTGGCGCAAAGCGGGGCGATGAAGAAACTCACCAGCGCCTGCATGTAATCCATGATGCTTTTGAATTGGGTGACGAAGTACGCGGCGCCAATGCTGAGGATGACGCCGAGAATGGTGCACCAGCGGCCCACAAGCACATAATGTGCGTCAGACGCTGGCTTGGCCAGGTAGGGGCGGTAGATGTCGTACGTCCACACGGTGGCGAAGGCGCTTACGTTGCCCGCCATGCCGGACATGAAACCGGCAATCAGCGCGGTGATGCCCAGGCCCAGCAAGCCAGGACCGCAGTAGCGAGCCAGCATCAAAGGCAGCACTTCGTTGTAACTATGCAGCCCGTGACCAGCGTCCCCTTCGGGTACAAGTTTGTAGGGCAGCACCGCCAAAGCTAACAGCCCCGGCAAGATGACGATGACCGGCACCATCATCTTGAAGTAGGCGGCAATGATGGGCGCGAGGCGGGCGGAACGCAGGTCTTTCGCGGCCATGGCGCGCTGAATGACGAGGAAGTCCGTTCCCCAGTAGCCGAAGGCGATGACGCCGCCGAGGCCGAGCAGCATACCCGCCCAGTTGACGCCCATGGGGTTTCCGGAAAACGTGCCCAGCGTGCTCCACAGGTGGACATACTCGTCGCTTTGCAACCGCTGGTGGATCTTGAGGACCAGGCCGGACCAGCCGCCCGCTTCGATGAGCCCCAACACCGGCACGGTGAGCACGCCCACCCAGATCAGGAAAAATTGAAGCACCTCGTTGAAGATGGCGGAGTAGAGTCCGCCGAGGGTGACATAGGCCGCTACGGTGAGCGACGAGACCCAGATGCTGAAGTGAATGTTCCAGCCAAGGACGACTTTCATCACAATGGCCATGGCATACATGTTGATGCCGGACATGAGGATGGTCATGACGGCGAAGGAGATGCCGCCCAGCGCGCGTGTGGCTTCGCCAAAACGCAAGTGGAGATAGCCGGGGACGGAGTGTGTCTTGGAAACGTAATAGAAGGGCATCATGACCAGGCCCATCAGCGGGAGGGCAGGGAAGGCGGCGATCCAGTAGAAGTGCGCCGCGAGGATGCCGTATTGATAGGTGGCCGCGGCCCATCCCATTAGCTCCAACGCGCCGAGATTTGCGGAGAGGAAGCTCAGGCCCGCGACCCACGCAGACATCTCGCGGCCGGCCATGAAGAAGTCGTTCGCGGTATTCGCGTAGCGCTTCAGGTAGACGCCGATGCCGAGCACCACCGCGAAATAGATGACGATGATGAGAATGTCCGCCGGGGCGAGCGAGATCAGGTGGCTGGTTTGGATCGACGCGGCGGCGGCCGCAAAAACGTTGAGTTTCATTCGATCATCCTTAAGAACGATGCTGCGACTGATTCCTCGCTATCACAACTGGCGCAAAGCTCCATCCGGCTTCGCGTCGAGTTCAGTTTGTGAGTTGTGCCGCAGGATTCCGGTCCCCGATCGGGCCGCCGGCCAGGGATCAATATACCCCACTCCCCTTGCCGCAGGACTCACAGCGCAATCGGACTCCTCATCGTCGTTTGTCTCCGCAATCTGTTGCAGACGTCTGGACTTGCAACCCAGCTAAAAATGTCAGTGTTCCATCGTACCCCAATGGGTATATAGTTTCTGTCTTGATATTTTGGGCAGCAAAATCCCGCCCAGATTTTCCCTGTTTTGCGAGGTCCGATCCATGAAGCTCGGCTTGAGCACGCCAAGAATTCTGCGCTGGGCGGTCGTCCCGGTTTTGGTCGCCATTTGTTTCGCCGGTGCGACGATCCGTACCCGGCGCTTTGTGCATGCCGATCAGGCCAAGGCACCCTCTACGCGCACTATCCAGCTGGGCTCGGCTCGGCCCGGGTCGCTTTACGCCCTGACACTCGGTGTGAAAGACCCTGCCAAGCTTCAGGGAGCGGATGCGGTACACGTGACCGTAAGCGATGCGAAGGGCGAGGTGGAATCGAAGTGGCTGCATGCGGCGGATCTCGATTTCTATTTGACCTTGCGCCCCCGGTTGGCCGGCCCCTTGACGGTGAGTCTCACTCCGAGTTCCGAAGGCGCCGCCACTCCTGAAATCAGCACGCACATGAGCCAGATCTTGCAGCCTTCCGCCGTCGCAGCGGGAAAGCCTCCTGACGCCCACCGCGGGGTGATTGCTGCTACACCGAATGGAACCTGGCAGGAGGCCCAGCATTTTGAACTGGGGCAGACCATCTTTGGAAGCGACGACGAACGGCCGTATGCTCCTTCGCAAAGCGAGGACGGCTACGCGGCGATGATCAAGGGCTTTCAGTGGTTCCGCTTCACCTTCCGCGAGAAGGAACCGCGCCTCGTTTACTTTGTGCTGAACGTGACGGACCGCGATGTGCCACTGGACGTAGACATCTTCCAGGCCGGTAAAGATAGCTCGGGTCAAGCTGACATGGTGCCTTTCACCACCGGCCAGTTTGTATACCAGGTGGAGGCGACGCAGAATTATCCGGGTCTGTACAAGTTCCGCACGCGCATTTTGCAACCGGGCCAGGAATACTGCGTGCGCGTGGCGGGCAACCATCCCGCGTACCAGTTGCACACTTACCAATACAGCGTGCCGCCCAGCAAGGATCCGCACGAGGCGGTGCGCTCCGGCATGGATTTCCTTATCAACATGGGCGATACATGGCTCTCCAATACGCCGCGGCGCGGAGCGATTGCCTTGCGCACCACCATGCAGCACTCGGAGACGCAGCTCTGCATTGCGTGCCATCCGTCGCAGTTCACCACGCGCGGCTATTTGAAGGCCGTGCAGAACGGCTATGCGCCCACGCAGCGCGCCGGCCTCGAGTTCATTGCCGATCGCATCTACAACAACACCCGGCCGCTGTATGGAGAACCGGGCACCAACTGGGTGCGCATGATTTACACCGCGCGGACAGAAGCCAGCCGCTTGCCGCTGATTGCGCATGCGTATGAGCAGAACGTGACGCACGATGCACCGCGCAAAGACTTCGATCTGCCCTATGCGAAGTTTCTCAAGATTCACTACAAGGGACTGACGGAGATGCCGGGCGACGAGGCCGATGGGTGCGAGCCGGAGGTGAGCCCGTTTGAGATTGCGCTGCAAAGCTGGCAGACGTTCGACCTCGCGTACAAGGAGAGCCACAAGGAAGACTGGATTGCCGAGCGTGACCATGTTCTAGCACTTGCCCTTCCCGACGAACCGAAGAACATGATCGACCTGAATTGGAAGATCATGATGCTTGCTGAACTCGACAAGCAGAAATATGCGAGCCAGATCGCGTCGTTGATCGACAAGCTTTACGAGTATGAGACGCCGGAAGGCGGTTGGCCTTATCCATTCGACAAGTCGGCCAAGCCAGCTGATTTTGTGAGCTACAACGCCGTGCTGGCGCTGGCTGAGGCGGGTCATCGCCCGGAGACGGATGAGCATCTGGAGCGCGCAGTCAAGGCCATGCTGGCGGCGCAGCGGCCCGAAGGAAGCTGGGAAGGTGATCCGGTGTACCAAGGATTCAATACGCCCTTCCGTGCCACGCAGTTTGCGGTCATGGCGTTGTCCACGCTCTATCCGGGCACGACGAAAGCCAAGAACTGGGACGCGGGTTACGCGCCACCGCCCGCTGTTTTAGCGAAGGGCGATCTGCCGTTGTTACTGCAGCAACTCGACCAGTTCTGGGACCTGGCGGCGGGGCCTGTGTTGCAGCAGATTCGCGCCGTGTTGACGGAGAGCGATCAACCGCTGGCCCGCGAGGCGGCCGCGCGCGCACTGGGCCACATGGCGGATCCAGGCGCCATCCCTGCATTGATCAAAGGCCTGGGCGACCCTGCCAAGATGGTGCAGACCAGCTCTGCGTATGCGTTGCGCATGGTGCTTTCACGCAGGCAAGCGGCAGCGCCTGAAGGCCGCAGGCTGCTCGCCGCGGCTTTGGGGTCTTCAGATCCACGAACACGTTGGGGCGCTGCACGCGTCTTCAATCAGCACTTCCGAGAACTAACCAGCGATCCTGAGTTACTGGCCGCACTCGAACGTACGCTGAACGATCCAGTTCCGTACGTCCGTTTTGAGGCTGCCGGCGGCGTGTGGCGTTGGTACTACTGGCAGGTCGATAAACCCGCAGTGCGTCGCGGCACGCTGGAGGCTTTGGCAATGCGGCTGAATACGGAAACCAATCCAATGGTGCGTCGCGGATTGCAGGAGAGCGTGTACGATCTGCTGGATGAAAACACCGGCTACCTCTCCGCATGGGTGCGTGCGAGTTCGAAGGACGAAGACAAGGACCGCATCAACACGGGCTACGAAGAGGCCGTGCGCGACCAGGCGCAGGTGCTGGCCAAGGTGTTGCGCGAAGGAACGCCGCTAGGACGTGAAGGCATTCTGACGGCACTCTGGGATTTTCATATCCGCCACTACGCGTTGCCGGCGCTCAAGGCAGACACCGTGCAGATCGGCCTTCCTGCCGTGCTGACGAAGTATGTAACCGGCGTGCCCGATCTGCATCGCACAGGCTATGAGTATCCGCCGTATCGCGAAGCGGTCGATTTCAAGTATGACGTGCACAATGGATTCTTCCAGACGCGCATTGGCAACGATAGCGACCTGATTCACTTCTTCAAGAGCTCCGGTCCGGAGTTGGAAGAGGCGCTGATGGCATGCCTCACTGGTGCCGATGATGCCATGAAGATCAACGTACTGAAGGCGGGCAGTACTCTGAGTGAAGCCGGCGATGCGCGATTTACGCTCGCCGTGTTGAAGCTGTCGGAAGATCCAAGCGCCGAAGTGCGTCAGACCGTCCGCTATGTCTACGAAGGCGGCCAACGCGGCATTTTAAACCTCGAAACCATCGATCTGATGAAACCCACTGCGAGTGCTGCTCCCGGCGCGCCCGATCCCAGGCTGGTGAGCAAAGTTGTGGAGATTCTTGAGCACGGTAACCCGGACAGCCAGGCGGTGGTGTTGCCGCTGCTGGCCGCGCTGCCGGCGAACTCCGCATGGGAACAGCAGTCCGACGTGTTGCAAGCGCTGCGGACTATGTTGCAGGCAAAGCCGCGTCCAGCCAATTATGCACAGGTGTTGGATGCGGCTTCGTCGTTCAGCACGTTGATGCGCGAGCCAAAGCTTCAGGAGCAAGTATTGGCGGGCCTGCATTCTTTCAATCCTGAGATTCAGCGCGCCGCGGTCGAGGTATCCCTGGAACATTTCATGGACAACCCTGAAACTGAGCCGTTGGTGAAAGCAGCCTTCGCCAACATGAATGCTTCCGCCCTTGGAATTCTCCTGGAGGAAGCTTCCAATCCGCAGTATCTGAAGCGCCGTCTGGGAGTAGCGGGCGGCGCGGTTTCGCAGGATCAGGATTATCTCAATCGCCATGCGGGAGCGTTGAAGCTTAAGAAGCCATTGGAATATCCGCTGGTGGTGGATACGGTGCTTGCCAGCCTGCTGAACCCCGACGCAAACGTGAGCGCCGCAGCGCTGGACACGCTTCGTCAGGTGAAAGATGTAGAGAAGCGGCCTGACTTCCGTGCGGCGATGGAGAAGTTACAAAGCTCCACCAATCCGCGCCTCAAGCTGATTGCCACCAGCGTGATGAAGGGCAAGGATCTGGGCGAAGCTTTGCGCGATGTGCAACCAGGCTCGGTACTGGATTTCCGCTACTTCGTC